>OLGO01000007.1_pt1 | contig 253278 bp, 230 predicted proteins | sample 1605861 | NCBI WGS metagenome assembly OLGO01 (sample SAMN03283253) | human gut metagenome | biome: human-associated habitat; material: feces | host: Homo sapiens | place: USA | collected 2013
CTTCACCGGCTTTTGGAAAATAATGGGAACATGCTGGAAAATGTCGCGTTGATTTACTGGAATATTTTCTAGAGATAATTCAGGATGAATAAATCTATCATTTTCATTATAAGAGTAATAAAGTTTGATGTCAATCTATCAAAACCAAAATAGAGTGGAGAATAGCGTTGAAAAACCGGAAGTACTTCCGGTTTTTCAGCATTGCTATAGCTTATTCAATTCATCGTGCAGTTGTTTTATTTGTTCAGAGGGATTTTTGTACGCTTTGAGTGTCAGAAGATAGAGTTCTTTAAGTATTTTATTGTAATTCCTTTTCGCATTTCGACACTCAAGCTCTTGTTCAATCCGTGTATGACTTATCTCTTTGCTATAATTATAAAGTTCATCTTTTACTTTACCTGATGTTCGAATGTCTTCAAGAAGAATGCTGTTTCGTAAATTAAAAATTCCTTCTTTGGCTTTGGAAGCTTTATCGCGTTCGTTTTTTGCACGGTTAGTAATTCTATCTATGTCGCTTATTTTATCATTAGCGTTCCATTTTTTAATTATCAATCTTGCAAAAATATAGATAGTCAATAAAGCGAAGCAAAGCCACATAATAGTAGGAACGTGTGGCCGAAGAGCAATGCTTACTTTTTCTAATATGTCCTGTCCAATATCGGTTTTCACAACATAAGTAGCTCCATTTACCACACCTAATAACAGCATAGTAAGGCACAAAGAAAAAATCGATAGTATTTTCAATACACGGATATACTTGGGAGTCTCTTTGCTTTGTTGAGATTTTTCTTTTTTTGTCATATTATATGCTTAATCCTCCAAAATGATGCCCTTGTATTTCTTTGAGTTCTTGTTTTTGAGCCACTTCTAAATCATGTTGCTCTATATCTCTCATAGCCTTTTCGAGCTCTTGCCGATGATGAGCGATTTGTTCATTTTCCATTTTAATGTGATTAATGGCTGATGTAATTTCTTCTATCAGTTTGGATTCTTGTTCTGGTTCTAATGAAGTAGTAGCATATTTTAATAAAGTCTGAATTCGCTCGGACAATAAACCGTTGATAATCATTAGGTCATGTGTGTTTTTAAGAACGGCGTTTGCCTCATTGTATAGTGATTGTGAACATCTGGACAAGGACTGTATAGTTTTTTTGATGTTCAAGTTCAATTTCGCGAATTGTACTTTTACAATCTTCTACAAGCGTTTGGTTTTGAGAAGAGAACTCTTTGATTTCTTCTTCGAGTTCCTCTAATTTCCGATTGTATTCTTCTTTTTTTTCAAAAGATTGAATCAATTCGTTAAGCACAGCTATTATCCCTCCGATCAAAATTATAGGTGTCAGAACTCCAATTAAGAATTGAATAATTATCTCAAACATTTGTACCACTCCATTATTACATGAATATCAGTATATTTCAACTTTTTTGAAAAAAGATTTAAAAACCGGAAGTACTTCCGGTTTTTAATAGTCTGCGGTGCTGCCCACGGACTCTGACGAATTAGCAGACTCTCGCTTTTCCCGTACAGTCTGTCGCCATTTTCCTTCTTTTATAGTTCGTATAACATCATCCAACTTGGCGTAGACGGTGGGAACATACTCTCGTGTTTCTGAGATATAAGGAGCTTCTAGGCGAATGCCCCATTTATCGTAGCGCGGCATATTGGCGATAAACGGGTGACTGCCTCGCCGGTTGACGACCCATTTGCCAAAGGGCAGGAGCTGCAATTCGTCCGGTGTCATCAATGGCCGTGCAATCATGTTGACGCTGCGGCTGCTATTTGATCCACTACCAAAAAGGCCGCGGCCTTCCCGGTTGTTGGTTGAAACGGAACCGGCAGCGACAGTCTGGTTTCCAAGCAGCTTGCTGAAGGTAACGGCGGTATCGGACATGGGAGAAAAGCCACCGAAAATAACGGTCTGGCAGCAGTCTCGAATAATAGTTTCGCCGTCTGCACCGTAGGTCTGTCTGAGCTGTGCCGGTGACTGGATGCAGGGCACGATAATAATGTTACGGGATCGCGAAGCGCCGAACATGCCGAGAATGTTGCCCATATAAGGAAAAATGCCGAATTCATCGGCGAAGATATAAAGGCGGCGTGTAAGCTTATTTTCTTTTGTGCGTTCATCTGCATAGACGATGGCTTCATTTATGATCTGGCTAAGAAAAAGGGAGACCAATACGTGTTTTGTGGCATCTTCTTCCGGGAATGTGATGAATACGGCAACTTTTTTCTGGTAGATGTCTGCGACTGTGATTTTGGAATTCTTGCAGAGAATGTTTTCTGACTCTGAGTCGATGAAGGCAAGCAGGCGGGACATGGAGGTTGTGATAACAGATAAATACTGCATACCCTCGCTGCCCGGTACGGAGCCTGCAAACCAACGGATTTTATCATCTTCAGGTAGAAGACTGAGGATTTCATTCAGTTTTGTTTGCTTGACTTTTCTTTGGCTATCGGTCTCATCATTTGCGGATTTAACGGTTTGAACGAATTCGAGAAGAATTTTAAATACGGAAACGATATGACGTTCTTCCGGCTTGCAGTATTGCGCAACAAGCAGGATTATGGAGGTGATCAAGCCTTCAGAGGAATCGTAGAAATACGAGTTCTGACCGCCGCCGTCAAAGCCCTTTGTGTGGACAATAGAGTTTGCAAGAGCTTTTGCGTAGCGCTCGGCGCGGCTGTGGTAGTCTACACGTTTAGGGTCATCGCGCCACATATCTATGTAGAGATTGATGAGTTGCATGTAATTATAGCTGTCGCTTTTCATCGGTGTGCGGAAGTTGATATTCAAACAGGTATAGCCGTATTGTTCGCAGAGCTTGCCGTATAAACGGAGCAGGTCACCTTTGCTATCCGTTGAGATAAAGGAAGTACCGCAAGCGAGCGCGTATTCGATATTCGGAATCATGAAGGTGGTGGTTTTGCCGCCGCCGGTTCCGGCAACCATGAGTGTGTGGCTGTCTGAAGGATCGATGGTTGCGAGAATTTGTTTTTTGTTCTGTGTCAAATTAACGACGATGCCTGTGGTAGTCGGACGGCTTTCTTCGTTGTATCTCCACACTTCCGGCTCGTAAGGAACTTGGATAGTCGAACTCTGTATCTCCTCTTGTGTTGCCCAACGGGCAGTGCCATACTGGCCATCGCCGACGGTTTTACGCTTAATAGAGTCCAAATTGTAGCGCTTTTGTGACTCGGATAAAAAGATCAAAGCGACCAAAGCAATACCGACGATGGATAAAAATATAATTTGCTGTGGGGTCATAGAAACTCTCCTTTCTGAATTTTGTCTCTCAAGACGTCGTTCCAGTCCTTCTTGCACGGGCACAGAATTGAGGTTATGTATTTGCCGGAAAACTGCCGCATGAAGCGTTTGGCGGCTTCTTGCCCTCGGTTTTCGGGCTTATTTATATCGTTATCAAAGCAGAAAGCGATACGTTGAATAGATTTGTGCTCCTTGAGAAATCGGCGTAAAGGATCTTCTGAAAGCCCGCCAAGCGATAAGTAGCTTGCTCTGTGCCACGGTTGATGCCGATGCAGTGTTAGAAAGCTCATCAAGTCGATAGGTGCTTCAAATACATACAGCACCGTGGCGTTATCATTGGCGTATGAAAAACCGCAGTTGAACTCAACGCCGGTCACAAAGCCACGGTAACGCTGCGCGGAATTCGTGCCGCGCTTATGAGCTGATTTTACGCGGCCGAAGCAGTCATAGCATACAAATACGATGTTGCCTTGTTTATCTTGATAAATTAAATGCTCATCAATGAAAGTATTGACAATCTCGTGTGCGATGCTGCGTGTATGCGTGAGATACGCATACAGACGACGGTTATCCGGTGCAGCTGGCGGCAGGCAGAAAGCAACGGGGATCATGTCTGTGGGTTTTGATTCTCGTTTGGTGGGAGGAGGGGCAGCGAGATCAAAAGTGATCTGTCGGTTGCCGATGAGCTCAAGCACAGCGTGCGGGAAGCTTTTGTGAAAGAAGTTTTGCACAAAAGCTACGGCAGCGCCGTGCTTGCCGGTGCTGTTTTGATACCATTTATAGCCGTGGATCACGCAGCTATCGTGCTTTTCCCAGATGTAATGATTTCCTTCTTTTTGCACCTTTTCACCGCGTTCGCGCAGATATTCTACAATGTCTGTGTGCTGTGCAAGCGCGATCTGCTCTTGTGTCAGAGGAATATATTCACTGTGGCTGCGCATCTGAATTCCTCTTTTTACTTTCTACGACGGTAATTTCTATGCCCTTACGACGGAATTTTTGGAGAAAGGACTTTGTTTGCTGTTTTGTCAAGGATAAATCTGTGCGCATTTGTCTGGATGAAATAGAGTAGTTATGGTCGACAATATACTGATATACGGCTTCTTCAGTATTTTTGTTCAGCGGCAATTTTATGATGTCGCTCGCTTGGATAATGGAAATCTGCATACCGTTTTTACGGAATTTATGAATCATATTGTTGAGCTGTTCTCTGGATACATTAAGATCCCGACAAGCCTTTGCGATAGAAATTTCACAGTTATGTTCTTCTATGTACTGTCGTGCTTCTCGGTAAATCTGCCTCTCGACCGATTTTCGGATGACACGGACATTCATGCCTTTTTTTCGCAGTAGGCCGATTAAGCTATAAACCTGACTCGGTGTTACGGCAAGCTCGTCACAAGCTTGTTTGACAGTGATTTTGTAATTGTTTTCGAGAACATAATTGTATATAGCTCGTGAACTATTAGATTTAAAGTTGATTTTGTTGCTTTTTTTCTTCATAGGGATCCCTTAAAGATATTACTGGAAAATTTGTTCGTAGTCTTCTTTTTGACCGAGCGCTCGTTTAAGCCTACGCTGCATACGTCTCTGCTTTCGGTCGGTAGTGGCAGACTGTTGATCTCGCAGCGTTTGGCGGCACAAAGCGTTGCCTATCGTATTGAGTAGGCGAGCAGCAAAGCTGAGGTTCTGTTGCTGCTGTTGCTTTTCGGCGTATTCTGCTGCACGCTGTTCTTGACGGATACGCTGCATCTCCATGACTTCTAAGCGTTGCTGCGCATAGACGCTGCCGCGTTCAGCCGCGACCGTATACCAGTGCACGGCGGTTTCATGGTCTGCATCGCATCCGAGTCCGTAGCGATACATAGTTGCGAGGCGCACGGCTTGTTGTGCTGTTGCCGATGTAGGACGATGTTCTTCAGCATATAGCATACCGACGCGTGCTGCCGCATAGTGTGCGTAAATCTCCGTTGCATCTCCGTCGATACGCTGCATGAGTTGACCGAGCTTGTATTCGGTTTCCGGTGTTTTCAGTGCGGCCTTGTAGTGGTCTATTGCAAGTGAAAGATTTTCGGGCACGCCAAGACCGTATTCATACATGCGTGCAAGGCGCAAGTGAATATGGTTTTCGGGATGATCGTCTTTTAGCCAGATTTCAGCGGCAGTTTTGTAGAGCTTTTGCATATCGGTTAAAGGCAGCTGCTCGTTATTCTGCATCTGCGCTATGGCGTAAGAGGATTCGGCAGTTAAATAATCATTTGCGTTTAAGCACTTACGGTAAAGTGTTTCGGCGGTTTCGACATTCGGCGTAAAGCCTTGCCCGTGTTCAATCATTTTTGCGAGTGCAAATTGGCAATAGGGGTTTTCAGTATTGGCCATATACCAACCGGCGGCACGTTCATAATCCGGTTTGTCGGCAGGGGAGAGCTTACCGTGGAAATACAAATTGCCGAGATAATAGGCGGCGTGCTTATACCCACTTCTATAAGCAAACTCAAAATAAGCTGCTGCTTTATGCGGATCAGTCGCGACTTGCAGTGCGGGAAGATCTTCCGACTCTATGCCGTCTATGTTTGCGATTTCAATGCCGGTTGTGTAAATACGGCCGAGGAAATAAGCGGCTCTGCTAATGGCGCGCTGCTGCTTCTTTTCTTCAGCTTCCAGTGGCCCAAAATCGGCAATGGCATCTGCATAGGTGTTGCCAGCCGAGATTGCTTGAAGCTGCATGGCGTTGACGCTATCTAACAGGGTATCTTCAAACCCGAGTTTGGCTTTTAGCAAATAATAGTTACCGAGTTCAACGTCTTGATCTTCGCCCTTTTTCAAATAATACTGCGCTAACTGATAGGCGGCTTCGGTGTGACCGAGCTGCTCCGCAAGGTTGTACCACAGGATAGCGTCTTGCGGACATTTTTCATCGTAACGCAGGTACTGGGCATACCGGTATTTTTCTTCGGCTGTTCCGTCATACGGCGGCGAAGAACTTTGAACTTTCATGTTATCCCTCCAACTGCGTATGTCATTGGTTTTCCATGTCGCTTTGAACGGTTCATTCATTTGTGCATTTTCAGGCTCATCCAACGCATCAGAATAAGAAAAACCGGAAGTACTTCCGGTTTTTGCAGATGAATTTTCAGTTTTGGGAGTCAATGGGGGTGAAGGTTCGAACTGCAAGGCATACTGTACGACGAGATTTTTCAAAGGATACAAGTTGCTGCGCGTGGTCGCGGCAGATAAGGGCTTAGGCTCGTCCGGCGTCTTATAATAAGCTTCGAGCTGCTGTTGATACTTGTTGTACTCTGTAAGCAGCTCTTTAATTTCCGGAACTTCACTGATCTCATCGAGCAGTTTATCTACCATAGCTTTAGTGTCTTTTGGCAGATATTTATACACATGCCGACCGGATGCACTTTCAATGGACTTGCGTAACGCTGCAAGCTTTTCCGGCAAGAGTAGATCGGTAACGGCAGCATTGCTGTTATGCTCGAGCTGTGTGAACAAGGTCTCCAATCGGTCTTCAAGCTGTTGACGTGCTTCTTCACGTGGGGCAAAAATCTGATGGCGTTCTTCAGCGAAAATCTCCGAAACGAATTCAGATTTCAGCTGCTCGATGGCATCTTCGGAAAGGTATATGCGGGATTTTTGTTCAGTGCTGTACGCAATAAAGTGTGCGTGCGGGTGATGCTTTGTGTTGTGCACGGCAGCAACCCAGTGCAGCTTAGAGGTCGGCACACGCAGCGCTTGGGCGATTTTGTCCGCCTTAATGGCGAACAACTGAGACCAGGCATCCTGTCGGTCATACCCGAGACGGTCTGCATCTTCGCGCCGTAAAGAGAAGACCATGCTGTAAATATTGCCGGTATGTGCGGCAATAGCCTCCTTTTCGGCAGCGAGGTCAGCTGCACCGTTTACGGTAAAGAGTCCGTGCACTTTGCCTTCGTTATGGACGACGCCCGGACGCTCTGCAATGTAGTTGAGCATGATTTCAAGCGTTTCGGGGTCGGCAGCATTAGCGAGACCGACTTCGAGTGCATGAGAGAGTACTTCGCTTGCGTTTTCACGCGTAGGGGAAGCCTTGTAGTCGTTGTATTCCGGTGTTTGACGGATGGCCGGTACTTTGTTTACAAACTCCTGTATGCGTTCTCGCTGAGCACGTGTGGCCGGGGCCGAGGGCTTAACGTCACCTTCTGCTGTCATGCCGTAGACATATTGTGCGGCACGTGAGATCAGAGCGCTGGCGTTTGCGGCGCTGCGGTCTTCGTCGTAGGCTTTGAATTCGCGCGAAAGCTCAAGGTCAGGGGATACCTCAAGAAATTGATTTATAGCTTCGCGCTGTGCTTCTGTGGCACTCACTTCCTTATAATGCTCATCGTAGTTATAAATGACGGATTCACGCGTCGCAATGTAGTTCACCAGTCCGGCTGCGGCTTCGGCGACAAAGGCGTACTTTGTGGCTTTTTCACCGGTCTGGGCAATATGAAAGTATCTTGCGTTTAGAATAAGACGTGCTCCGTCCATAGGCATTCATCTCCTTGTATAGAAATAAAAAGAGCAGTCAGATGACTGCTCTCGATTTGATAAAGTATTTGGTTATAATTCTATTTCCATTGAAAAATCTTCCTGTTCAGAAAGATTTGGTTTCAACTCAAGGTCGTAATTCTGCAAAACTTCCTCAAATTTCTTTTCAAGAAGAGGTATGTCTTCTATGGCTGTTTCAAAAATATCTTTTGTTTCCATGTACGCATAGCCATGTGCGAAATGATTGCGCATCCCTTTAATGAGCCTCCAAGGAATCTCATCACCTGTTTGTTCTTTGAATTCATCTGACAGGTGTGTAGTGAGCTCTCCGATTTGCATAATACTCATAGAGATGGAATTACGATAATCGATATCTTGAGAGAAAATTTCATAGCTATTGCCAAAACGATTTACGGTACGGTGAATGTCCTCACAGTATTCTTTCATGTGCTGAATGATAGATATATCTTTGCTGTTATACAACGATTTTCACCCGATCTTTCATATATGAACTCATAAAGAGTTGCCGATGTTTATATGTTTTTTCATCTTCAATAGCTTGCATAGAAATCATGTCAACTGGCTTTTCAAGCCGATCAGACAGAGCCAAACGTGCTTGCTCAAATTGCAGCAGACCATGAATATTGCGAGCATCGATCACAATGTCGATGTCGCTGTCTGTATTGGCTTCTCCACGTGCATAAGAGCCAAAAAGATAGATGGTAGGAATTTTATATTCTCGACCAAAATCTCTTATGATAGAAAGAAGTTCATCTTTGGTATAGATTCTCTTTGAGTATTTATCCATTGATACCAACCTCCCTACTTTATCTTAATTATACATGGATTTTGCCGAGATTTCAATATAAAAAGCGGAAGTACTTCCGCTTTTTAGCGTCCACCGGCGTTACCGAACAGTGCAGATTTGTGCTCCGGGGCGCGGACGGAGAGATGATAGCGCTCCGCACCGCATTTATAGAGGCAATGTCCTCGGTTCGGTGTCTGGATGATCTCATATTCCCACGGCTGTACGTTTATTGTGCGCTGAAACTCCGAAATATCGCAGTTTGCACCGGGGTGAAACAGAAAGCTGTGGGTCGGAATAGACATGAGCGGTTTTGTGTATGTGATAACGCTCGGGTTCAGAAGATCTTCCACGTTTTGCGAACCGATGCAAACGCCGGATTCCTTCTTTCTGCCACGCTTCATGAAGCTGTTGATGTAGGTGATTGCCAGACGGTTTTTCACGAACTCGTGAAGCTCATCGACAAAGAGGTCGCAGCTGCCTTCGGTCAGGAATTTGTGGCTCATATAGGAGAAGATATTCAGGAACATAGCGTTCTTCAGATTGTCGTTTGTGGTGAGTGCATCTTTGACGCAGAAATCGATAAAGTTTGAATTCGGTATGTTGGTGTGCCCGTTAAAGTATCGAGACATAGCGCCGATGCAAATACCGCGCAGGCCGAGACCGACGGATTTGAGCATTTCGAGGCTGTACATAACGGGATGACCGGCTTTAGCGGCAAGTGCGGCTTCTTCATCATAGCTTTCGAGCTTTTCTTCGATGACGCGGTAGAGGTCGCTCAAAATCGGGTAATCCTCAGAGGTCAGCTTTGTGAAGTCCGTGCGGGGTGTGATGCCGCGACGTTTATAGGTTTCCTCTAACATGATCTCGATGATGTCGAGCTGCGCACTGGAAAAGTCCTGATAAACGGAAAAGAAGTCCCGCAGATAGGCGATGTGCTGTGAAAGGCGATTTTGCTTTTTAAAGGCTTCCGGAGAGTCATCAAATTCATTGATTTCCTGCGTCGGGTCAATCCATGTTTTCGGCTCGAGCACGTTGATGTAGTATTTGCTGTCCATCATATCCAGATACGTACCGCCGAGGTTTTTAACCAACTCTCCATATTCGTTGTCCGGGTCGAGGATATATACTTTTTTGCCCGCCATGATGACGTTTGTGATGATGAGCTTCATCAAGTAAGATTTGCCCTCGCCGGAGTTGCCGAGGATTAGGATATGTCCGTTGGTTTTGTCTTCGGCGCGCCGGTCAAAATCTACAATGATGTTGCTGCCGTTCTGGTCACGGCCGATGTAAAATCCGTTTTTGTCATTCTTGCCGGAGTAGGAGAAAGGAAACAGGTTTGCAACGCTGCTTGCTGGGAAAACACGCTCAAATTCTGTGCCGAAAGCGTTCTTGCCGTTGGGCTTAACGCTTTCAAAGCCTTGAAGCTGCCGTAGGTATAGCTTATCCACTAAGATTTTATGGTGCGTTAGGATGCTTTGCGTTTCGATCTGCTTCGATTGTAAATGCTCGAGGCTGTCTGCAATCAGTTCAATGAAAACGGCGCAGTACACAAAAGTTTCTTTTGTACGCTGTGTTTCGCGAATCATGCGGGAAAGCGTAGTAAGCTGCTCATCGGCTTCAATCTGTTCATGCAGCTTGTAGGATGAGCGTTTTTGCATATTTGTGCGGTTTTGGGCACGGTGAAAGATCTCATCGCGCTCTACGGTCGGCATATGACGTGTGTAGATATGCAGCGTTATACCGTCAGATTCACCGAGCTCGCGCAGCAAAGCAATTTCCGGTGAATCTTTTTCAACGGTTTCTGCGTATGAACGGATCGCCCAAACGCAGCGATACGTATTGCCGAGAATGTAATACCCCGGCGAACGTCTGAAGGAGACTACAGAGGGCGCGATTAAATCTTTGTAGGATTTGACTTTGCCTGCTTCAATTTCCTCCGGTGTAGGCATTTCAGCCTTTTTCTTAAACAGTGGCATTGTTGACCTCCATATATTGCATTCCGTCAAAATCGGGAACATGCTCTGTGTAAATGTCTCCAACGTAGTAAATGGCAAGCAGACGCTTGAAGCTGTCTTTTGTTGCGATGCGAGCGTGAAACTGGTGTTCGCGGATGAGATTAAGGGTTTGCATAATGCTGCGCCGAGCGTCATCCAGACGATCTGCACGGTGACGCAGGATCATTGCAAACTCGCGGCTTGTGCTCATCGCGATGTTGATTTCATCCAGATAAGCGATTTCTTGCAAGCAGAGCTGCCTTACCATGGGGGATTCGGTGGTTTCTGCGAGATGTCGGTAGTAACGCTTGTTATCCTCGTAATTTTGCGCCGAGGACATGCACAGCATTTGCAGCTCGGCAACATCTGAAAGAATATTTTGAAGGTTGCGGATTTTTGCAAGTACCTCACTGCGACCAAGAACAGAGATGTTGTCCGGCCGCAGCATGATATAGGTGTACAGCATACCGTCTTCACCTTCAATGGCTACCGCACCGTTATCTCCGATTTGGAGGGGTACAAATTGCTTCAGATTCAGCAGTTGTTGCGTTGCCGATTCCTTTTTGTCGTTTTTCTTGTTTGATTTCATTTTTTGCTCCAATTTAATATTTAGGCTCGCTCCAGAAGTACTCGAGCTGGTCTAAAAACAGATAGTTGATATATCTCTGTATGACTTTAAGCAGTGATTGATTATCGGTTGTAAAAGTCAACACCATATACAGCAGGGTTATCAACAGCGGAACCCAGACAAAAGAGAAGAAAAAGATAAGGGTAGAGAGCACAAGCCCCACTGCGATGATAACAAGGTTTATACCCGTCCAACCGAAAAACAATGCCTTTTCACTGAGATTTTCCGGGTAGAAAAAATAGTTTTGATCGTCGTTCATGATGTTTTCTCCTTATACGAATTGCTTGACCAACGACACCACGGAGGAGACGTTGTGTGCAGCGTTGCCGAGTGAGAACCTTGCGGAAGTATCGAGACCGAACATTTGCGCAATGCGCGGTACTTCGGCAGCTACAAGCAGCAGGCCGAGCGAAAAATACAGGCTTGAGGAGGCTGCATCCTGCATCATGATAATGGCGAGCAGATAGAGCAGGTTTTGCACAAAAGCAGTAAAGCACAAAGCTGCAACCTGTTTGCACCAACTTCCGAAGCCGTCGGTATATCCGCGTGCAAGCGCAAGCATGTGCATTGATCCTACACAAATTTGCACGAGAAGGATACCGCCGCGTTTGAGGTTGGAAAAGAAAATCTTGAAGATTGCCCACACCAGAATGATAAGCTGAATAAGCGCCCACCAGTCGGCATTTGAGGAAAGTGCGGCATCGGCGGGATCGGTGGCTTGGAAGCCGTCTGTAAGCTTTTTGAGGAATTCCCAAATTCCGTTTGCGATTTTAACCGGTGGCAGTGTGCCATAAACAGATTTAAACATACTTTGCACAGCGCCTTTGACCAAATCGGTTATGCTGACGGTTGCGCCGTCCATTGATCCGACGACCACGCTGCGCACCGTGCCGTAAATATCCATGCTTGTTTGAAACAGCAATATAGGAATACTCGAAAAGGTGAGCAGGGCGACTAAAAGTCGCAGCATGTTCATGCCGGTTCCGGTAAAGCTGCCGCCTCCACCGGTCTGATAGGAAACGGCAAAGTCCATTATAGCAATGGCTGCGCCGGTCAATCCCAACCCCCAAGCAAACAGGGTAAAGAAATTCACAATAGCTTGTATGAATTCGTTGCTGAAGAAGTTGATGGATAGTCCGTTTACATCATCGAGCATAGTGAGGGCAACAGAGGTGAGCTGATAGTACACATAGTGATAAACTTCCTCGAGCGATGAGCTTGCAAACATAGGTCATCACCACCCAATGACGCTCCACATCCACGAGGGCGCGGAAACAACAACCACAAGGCAAATAAACAGAACGAGCAGTACGTTCCATTGAATTTCTCCGCCGTTATGACGATAGTCTCTCCACACGAAAACGCCTTTCACGACGAACGCGATGATGAGCACGCCGGAGATAATATACATGATAATATTTCCAATAGCTTTCATTTCCGGCTTAACATTGTTGTTAAAAGCACTTTCGAGTGCACCGGAGATCGTGGCGACGGTGGATGCCGGTAAATGTGAAATAGCGAGAAAATAAAGCTGATTTAAGATGTTCATAAAGTTACCTCTTTTCTTAATTTACGTTGACGGTGCAGCTTGCGGATTGACCGGTGCTGCGGCTATACACGGTGACGGTGGCCGAGCCTGTGCTTACGGCCGTGATGGTGACGCCGGAAGTATCGGAACCTGAAAGAGAGACAACAGCGGAGTTGCTGCACACCCACTGCGCGCCCATGCTGTAAAAATCACTAGGTGCTGCGGCAATGTTGATGCGCCAGCTGTCTCCGGGCAAAATATCGATGCTGTATGTATCAAGCGAGATGTTTTGCACCTCCGGGACGGGAGTGGGTTCCGGCGTTGCCTCAATGACCTGCGGTCGAGGCGTAGGCGTGACCTTTGGCGTTGGTTTGGGTTCTTCAGCAGTGTTTTGATTGCCTGCTTGCGAACCCGATGGCCGACTTTCAGTCGAAAAACCGGAAGTACTTCCGGTTTTTGACGATTCTGCCGGTGCAGAAGTGGGCGTTGCCGTCGGTGTGGGTGACGGAGTAGGTGTTGGCGATGGGGTAGGGGATGGTGTTGGCGTCGGCGTCGGCACTTCCTCACGCAAGACGATTGTAACGGGATCAGCTGACGGTTCATTGGAAGAAGCTTCTTGTCCTTCATTTTTAAATAGAGCTGATACCGGCGAACGCCCGGTGCGATTGACATCGACGACCTGCCATACAATACCACCGGCGACCAACACGATAAGCAGTGTGCCGATCACGGCGAGTTTTTTTCTTTTTTGCATTTGCTCATCCTTTCTTTTGAATTTACAGGTTGCCCGCCGGGGTTGCGACCGGTCTTCCTGCATTAAAAAAGCCTGCTATCCGGCGATAGTAGGCTTTTTCGCTCTGCATGGGCAAAATTGAATTGAAGACAAATTAAATCTGGTATATACTTTATTTAAGAATAACAGACTTTTAAGAACGGGTGAAAACATGAATTCTGAATTAATCAATGCGCTTATTTCGCAAATTGGAAATATTGTGGGGATTCCTTTAGCAGCAGTACTTGCGGTTTGGCAAGTTAAGAAAGGTTTTACCAGTAAGAGAAACGACGAGGTGAACGAAAAGTCATTTGGTTTATGCTGTGAACTTTTTGATCTTGTGAGCCGTAATGAAAGTTATAATAAAGAAGTTACAGATAAAATTACGAAAATGGTAAAGGAGAGAAACGATAGCCAAAAGCTTTTGCATCCGGAAATTTTGCGTATGATTTCCGAGATTGAAACTTATAAGAAAATACTAAATAGAATTGATGAAAAGGACAAATTGGCTTGTCGTAGAGAAAAGAAAATAATGAAGCGCTTACGCAAAGATTATGAAATCTTGTGTGCATATGTTTCTAATGAAGATAATAGATTGCGCAAAGCATTGGGCTATCCACGAGATACGCTATATTCCTTTCATGTACTAAGATATGGTTCTGAGGGGCCATTTAAATTGTTCGTACATCTTATGGTAGCAGTTTTATTTGTACTTTTCGAAATATTGATCTGTTTCGTGGTATCATTAGGAACGTCTTGGTTAATTGGTATTGGATCGTTGATAGGAAGTGCAGCACTTGTAGGACTTGTAATAGAAATTTGGCGCTTTTGGAAAAACAAATCGCCAAATTCTTTCTGGAGATTTGTAAAGGAACAGAAACGTAAAATTAAAGAAGAAGAAAAAGAAAATACATAATAGCTACAAAAAGGACAAAATAGATCACCATACGGATAATCCCGGGGAGATCTTCGGAAAGCGTTTTATCTTCTATGCTAATATCGATAATATGAATTATGAAGGTAGCGACAACAAGAACAAATAGTATGGTTCCAATTGGTATGCCGAAGTAAATTATTGAGAGGTTTGAGAATATTAGTAGATGTAGGTATAGTTTTATGCAAGTAATTTTTATCGCTGTGATCCATTGACCTTTTCCTCCTAATCCCATGTCTATTAGCCATAAAACTTCATTAAAGACTGTACGAGAAAAAGTTTGTATTAAGAGCGCTAAGTGAACAAATGGCCACAAAATCAGTAGCCATGCAACCACGTTTCCGCAGTGTGCCGATATAAACTCGAAAAATTCCTTTGATACCATGGGATTCCTTCCTTTAAAACTAAATTAGCAGGCCTCGCCGGGGTTGCGACCGGTATTTCTGCATTAAAAAAGCCTGCTATCCGGGAGATTGAAGTGAGATAGTAGGTTTTTTCGCTCTGCATGGGCTTCTTAAATATATATTGATTTATAAACTCGAGTGCGCTACAATATCTATGATAATTCTTCAAAATACTATGATTGTAGGGGTCGAGGTAAAACATGAAAAATCAAATTAAAAACGACTTAAACAACATTAAAAATTCAGGACAAATCGTTATAAATACCGCTATTTCAAATGACAATGGTTCTCGACAATATCGCGCAAGCGATGTAATTGAAAAAGGGAAGTCTACTAACTTTATGAAACGTGAGGAAATTTTTGCTGTTTTGGGAGCAGTAGCTTCTGGTGTCACTATTGTGGATTTTCTTTTTAACCGATTAGGTGAAAACGCAGTTTTAAAACTTGGGAAAATACTATATGAGGCTTTTATTGAGCACAATACAGCTCCCTACTACTTCTTAATCGCAGAACTGATAGCTATAATTTGTTTTGGAGCTGTAAGTTTTTCAGCTTTTCGGAACGTAATTACGTTACATAAAGCACGGCATCTAGGCGCATGTATTTACAATAGAGATCGAAAAAAATCCTATAAAATAAAGGCATTACCATGCCCACATTGCAAAACAACTTTTCGAACTCCACTAAAAATCAAAGACGGCAAAAACTTTGGCATGGAATTTACTTGCCCTCATTGTTCGTTTAGAGCTGCTATACCTGTTGAGGATATACTCAATCGCATTGATGAAAATTATGAACCAAAAAAGTGATAAAGAATTCCCGTCGCGACTACCATTCCTATTATAAGGAAACTCACATAAAACCCGACATCCTTTTTCGCTGTTACGGCTTTATCAAGTAGGAAAATTAAAAATACAATTACCGAAACCATTGTCAGTATTGCACCGAGTTTAACATCAAAGTAAAACATAGAAAGCAGAGCATATAGCATAATGCTTGGGTAAATATCCATACAGGATAGCTCAAAAGCTACCATCCAAAGAGGTGTATCGCTATCATGCCCTATCACCTGTGATACAATTTTATACTCTCGAAATAAATAGCAAATAAATTGAAAAATCATAAGCAACAAATGTATAAACGGCCATAAAGTTAGAAGCCATGCAACCACATTTCCGCAGTGTGCCGATATAAATTCAAAAAACTCTTTTGATACCATGGGGTTCCTTCCTTTAAAACTAAATTAGCAGGCCCTGCCGGGGTAGCGACCGGTCTTCCTGCATTAAAAAAACCTGCTATCCGGCGATAGTAGGCTTTTTCGCTCTGCATGGGTAAAATTGAATTGAAGACAAATCAAATCTGGTATAGAGCACTTGGGGTGATTTGTGTATTCTATGTGCATCGTTGTTTGAATTTATTTTAGTAATTCCCGAATCATTAGAATGAAAGTTATGAGTGTTCCGAGCGTGCAGATTATAGCTCCTAATAAGTAGATGAAAATACTGTTGCTGGTTGAAGTGTGAGTGAAGATTTTATAAATGTTGAATATGAGGCAAGATAGGTTTATAATAAATAGGCCAATATGGAACAGCTTTGCGTATATAAATAATTTGTGCATGGTACAACTCCTTTGGTGACAAATAGTGTTAATACAAAATATTAAGAATAGGAGATAAACACGTGAAGCAGAGTAAAACTAAAAACAAATTATCTGTAATGCTTATTGCTGTTTTTGTAATTTCAATTACTAGTGTTTTATCTGTTCTGGCTATTCGTCATTTTACGCTACATCCAATCAGCCGGAACTTCACGGAAGAAAGCCAACACTATATAGGGAGATTTATAATTCCGGCGGTCGACATTGATGTTGGTCTCTATGAGTTTGAGCTTATTACCCAAGAGAATGCTAATGAAATGAAAAATGCAATGGATGAAGATGATGTTGCTGTCAAGTTTTGGGGTTCGTCAAAGGGCGGCTGGTTTATTGGAGATCACAATTATCAAGGCTTCAAGACATTGAAAGAATGCGTAATAGGTGATATAGCATATATTGACTTGAAGGATGGAATCCAACAAAAATATCAAGTAGTTGAGAGATTTAGAGGCGAAAACTCTGGAACTGAATTAACAAAGAATGGGGAACCTATTGCGAACAATAATTCTGGTGGAGTTATTGTTTATACTTGTGTGAGTGTTTGGAATCAAGGCGAAGTATGGATCGTTCTTTTGCAGCCGGTGAATTCTTGATTTTTATAATCTTAATGGCGGATACAACAGCAGCTATCGCACATATTGCAATTATGGCTGCGCAGACTAATTCAAATTTGAGATGGCGGAGCTGCGATTCCGGGTCAAGCGGAAGCAAAAATTGAGTTTCTTGATTTTCTTCAGAGCAACTGATAGTCGAGTCAATATTTGTGCTTGAGGTATCGGTATCAGCGGCCATAACAGGTGTGCGTAAAGAAATTAGTAAAATTAGTAGCATTATGATAGCTTTTATTTGCTTACTCATAAAGTAGATGTACCTCCTCATTAACATTGCACATAGAGCGCTCGGGATGGTCCGGGCGCTCTTGCTTTTTGCAATGCTATTTAAAACTTATCTGCTCTTTTTGCGGCGAACCAGAAGTACGGTAGTCAAACCTAAAGCAGAACCGGCAAAAGCAATGTAGAGAAGAACACTGCGGCTGCTGCCGGTCTTCGGGCGGTTAGGAACAGGGCTATTGGGGAAGTCCTTGCCCGGGATTGTTTCAAACGTCACGGTCTGGCCGTCTTCTGTGATAGAGAACGGGTAGTAGATCGTATCACGCACGAAGTTTGCCGGAGCCTGTGCTTCGTAAATCAGGTATTTTCCGTAAACAAGGTTGGAGAGGGAATAGAAGCCGGTTTCTATTTCATCCATACGGCCGATGAGCGTATCTACACCCTCTGTGTAGCGGCCATCACCGTCTGCATCGCGGTAGATTTCAAACACTGCACCGGAAAGCTTGTGCTGCGGGTTGGTAGCATCCACCTTTGTGGTGGTGACAGTGCCTTTGATCGGCTTGTTCGGGAAATCTTTGCCGGGAACAGTCTCAAAGTTTACGATTTGCCCGTCTTCTTTAATCTCAAACGGATAGTAGATGTTGTCCTGTACGAAGCCCTCAGGAGCTTTGTTCTCGTGTAGGAAGAATTTTCCGTAAGGGAGGGAATCCAGCGTATAAACGCCGGTGTCGCCTTCCTGAAGCGTGCCAACGAGCTTATCGGTCTTAGCGTTGAAGATGCCGTCACCGTCTGCATCGGAGTAAATGCCGAACGTCGCGCCGGAGATTTTATCTGTCGGGTCGTCTGCGTTTACCTTGGTGGTCATAATGGAGCCGTGCAGCGGCAGAATCTTCACCGTCTGACCCTCATCTTCGATGTCTGCATGTACTGCAATTTCAATACCGTCGCGATAGAGTGTTTCAAAAGCTACGACCTCGGTTTCGGCCGTCAGCTCACGCGCGTCGAAAGTAAACGTCATCTCAACTTCGCCGGTGGTAGCTTTTGGCGTAAAGGTAGCTTCTGCCGTGATTTCTTTACCATCGATGAGCAGCTTATCGTTCGTGGCTTTGTTCATCAGCACACCGGTAAGCTTATATTCTTTACCGGGGGTCAAATCCGTATAGCTCACAACATCGGTAATCGTGATCTTATCCGCTGTAATTTCCTTTTTGCCGTCTGCTGTTGCCTTTGTTCCGATTTCAGGATTCTTAATCTTTACCGTCTGCCCTTCATCGTTGATGTCCGCATGGGTAGCAAGCAGCATGTTCTCACGGTACAAATCCTCGAAAACGACGATCTCTTTGCCATGCAAGCCCGTTGCATCGAAGATAAACGTAACGTCTACGCTGCCGGATGCTTCCGTTGCAACGAAAGTAGCTTCGGCTGTGACTTTCTCGCCGTTGATGAGCAGTTCTTTGCCGTTAGACTTGTCCATGAGAACGCCGGTTACACGATATTCTTTGCCGGGGGTAAGGTCTTTGTAGCTTACGGTATCGGTCAGTGTAACTTTATCCAGCGGATCGATTTCCTTCTCGCCCTCAAAGCTCGCTGTTGTGCCGATTTCAGGATTCTTAACTTTAATCGTCTGCCCTTCATCGTTGATGTCCGCATGGGTAGCAAGCAGCACGTTCTCACGGTACAAATCCTCGAACACGACGATCTCCTTGCCATGCAGACCGGTTGCATCGAAGATAAACGTAACGTCTACGCTGCCGTTTTTGGTTTCCGGCACAAATACGGTTTCAGCTGTAATTTCTTTGCCGTCAACAAGCAGCTTCTCACCGGTTTCTTTATCCATGAGAACGCCGGTCGCACGGTACTCTTTACCGGGAACAAGACCGGTGTACGATACCGTATCGGTCAGCGTAACTTTATCGAGCGGATCGACTTCTTTTTCTCCCTCAACGGTGGCCTTCGTGCCGATTTCAATCGGCACATTATGGAAGCTTACAGAAGCAATTTCGCCTTCGCTGAGTTCTACGGTCTGCGAGTCGGGAAGCTGATATCCGAAAGTTTCCTCTGTATCAAGTTCTTCGACCTTGTACTGATACTTAGTCGCGCCGTCTTTGTCCGCGTAAATCGGAAGTGTTTCCGTAAGGATTTCGCCTGCGGCATTGGTCGTATACTCGGCGCTGTAACCATCCTCGAGACGTGTTACGCGGAACTTAATGCCTTCGATTACGCCGTCCTCGGAAGTCTTTACGATCTTGAGCTGTGCATTTTTCTGTACGTTGACAAGATCATAGCTGTAAACCTTGCCATCCTCGGAGATTACAACATCGAAGTCGCTGACGAGCTGGCGACCGTTGCCGCCCTTTGTTTGATGCACGACGTATGTGCCGTAAGGCAAGTCCTTTGTGGTTGCCATGCCATCTGCGCCGGTGGTGATATGGTCGCGCTCGGTCTCTTTGGCTGCATCGAAGTTGCCCGCAGATTTGAGGTATACGTCAAACTCCGCGCCCTGCTCATCGGCAGGTTCATCAAGCGTTTCGTACTGCTTATGCAGCGCAATCTGGCCTTTCATGACTTCTTCCGTAAAGTCGGCGGGTTCAAGTTCAAATTCAACAGATGTTACTTCGTGAGGTGCAACGTTGTATATATGTACTATCGGATCAAGTTTGTACCCCAACGGAGATGAGATTTCTTGAACTTTTATTTGTCCAATAGGAATATCCTTTAAAACTGCTCGGCCCGAACTATTAGTAGTAATATCTTTGTGTACTTCTCTGCCATCTTGCAAATAAGATACACGGTACACAGCTCCGGCCAACGATGCGTTACCGGCAGCTACACTGCTATTCGTATCACTATCCTTTTTTGTAACTGTAAGAGTAACTGCGCTTGGGTCATCCACGACCGAAATATCTGTACTCTTCCCGCCAACAGAAAATCTATGTACCGATGTATCCAGTGTGTAACCTAACGGAGCCACCTGCTCAATTGTTACATAATCGCTGTTTTTGAGCTTCTTGGAAAGTGTTGCGTGGCCGTCTTTTTGAGTCGTAAACGTTGCGACAACGGGGTCATTTGTATAATCGTGATTAGGCATTCCGTTTGCTTCATACACGTTATACACAGCACCTTCAAGCGAATAATTTACGTTGCCGTTGGTGATTTTTACATCGGCGCTGGTTTTGGTCAGTGTCACCGTATATTTAGGCTTTTCGCTCTTAATTTTGATGTACGCCATGGTCTGCGTTGTGCCGGGGCAGGTCGCTTGGTGCTGAATATTGGCCTGCTGGTCTCTGTCCTCCCAAACGGCGATGCTGTTTTTATCGCCGACGGTGTAGCCTGCACTGATAATCGTTGTCTCTTGCTCCGGCAGCGTGTTTGTGGAAATCGTCAGCGTATTGCCGTTACGGGAAATATCAAAGCCTGCTTTTTGAAAATCAAATAAATCCAGCACGCCGTTGGTATCGGTAACGGTGGCCGTATATTTGCCATTCACAAGCTGCAAAGCGATTTCCTGTGCATCGCTGCCGTCGCTGTTTTTTCCTGCAAACGACGGGACGATTTCCGACCGCAAAAGACGATCTTTTAACTCCGCATAATAGCTGCGCACAACAGAACCGTTATACGCCAGATTTGCCATGCGCTCAACATCGTTATCGATGCCGGAACACCAAGACCAGTTTGTCCCGTCTACGGTAATATAGCCTTCGGATGCCAGCCAGACAAGATGCTGTGTGACCATCGTCTTTGCGGTCGCATCGCTGTACCAATCATTTTTACCGAGAGAGTTTGTCGTGTTGTAGCCATAAGCGATAATGCGGCGCATAGCTTCAGTCATGCCATAATTGTCTCTTTGCACGTATGCTCCGTTGTTCACACGACCCTTATCGTGCTGTAAGCAGTAGGCCGGGTAGCTTGTGCCATTGAGCAGGATATCGTAGAGAGGGTATTGACCGAGATCATACAAATAGTTGGAACTGAAATTACCGTTGATGCCTACCGTGCGGTAACGCGTAACCGCCTCATCGCCGAGCGCCAGTAAACTGATTTCATCCTCCGGGTTTGGCGTGGGGGAAGCAGTGGGTTCAGCCGTTGCTTCCGGCTCTGCACTGGTCTCCGGTTCAATCGGTTCTTCTGTTGCCTCCGGTGAGGGCACTGCTGTCGGTTCAGCCGAGGGGGTTGTGCTTGCCTCCGGCGTTGCGGTCGGTTCTGCTGTGATTTCCGGTTTAGGTTCTGCATCCGGATCTGCGTCCGGTGCAGCAGCTTCTTCCGGCTCAACAGCTGTGATCTCATCAGTTACCGTAACCGGTGCAGCTGCTTCATCGGCAAGAGCGCTCATCGGTAAGGCGCTGAAAATCAGCAGCGTTGCAAGCAGACACGCAAGTGACTTTTTGAGTTTCTTTTTCATTTTTTTGCTTCCTTTCAAAGATTTTTCTATATGAAAAAAGCCGCATCTAAAAAAGACACGGCTTGAATTTGAGCAGTAAAAAAGCACTCGCAGTAAAACGAGTGCTTCATTCTGCAATATTCACTTTATTTGATCCTTATCTATATTCCCAGTGACCTTGTTCAGGTTGTGCGGCTTGAGCGGGAACATCTACAACCCAATACTCACCGTCTTTAACCCAGTATTTTTCACCAGAAACCATAGTGTAGCTCCAACACGAGGATAAGTCTCCCTCATGATCCCACATATCAGCCTCAGTAGAGCATATTGTGCCACATTGATTGCACTGATACACCCAATCGCTCTTCCAATGACCTGCTTCTTCCCAATGGCCTTGTTCTTCTTGAGCAGGTTTAGCTGGCACATCTACCACCCAAACCTTTTCCTTGGGCTTCGGCGTCGCGGTGGGAACCGCCGTTGGTGCTGCGGTAGGAGCTGCCGTAGGCTTGGCCGTTGGAGCTGCGGTGGGTGCAGCTGTCGGCTTCGCAGTCGGTGCGGCCGTAGGTCTGGCCGTACTGCCGGAAGGCTTGCTGTCAGAAGTATGGGAGCTGCTCGGTTTTGCGGTTGCTGCCGGTTTCGGTGTAGCCGTCGCGCTCGCTTTACCTGCCGTGCTGCTTTCGGTTTTACTCTCTGGCTTCGGCGTTGCGGTAGGCTTGACCGTTGCCGCAGCACCGGCAGAGGGAGTAGCCGTAGGCTTCGCCGATGCACTCGGCTTGGCGCTGCTTGCGGCCGTGGAGCTTGTGTTCGAAACCGGCTTGCTGCTCACTGCACTGGATGCAGAGCTTTCAACGCCGGTATCCGCTGTACTGTTGCCCGCACACGCCGCCATGGTAAGCATCAATGCTGCTGTCATTAAAATAGCTGTGATTTTCTTTTTCATGTAAATCAGCTCCTCAGTTAAATTATAGCGCGAGACTTTCTTCAAATCAAGTATGCAAAAAGCAGGTGCTGAATTATCGGCACCTGCTTACGCTGCGTATGGGAGATATTTTATTTTACATTGCGGTGCTTACGATAAATAATAACGCTCATAGCCGCTGCGGAGATCATCAGGATCATGATTGCAGCATAAACGACCGTGTTGTCACTGCCGGTTTTCGGCATGGAAGATGTCGGCGTAGGCGTTGCAGTGGGCGCTGCCGTAGGCGTTGCTGTAGGAACCGCTGTGGGTGCTGCCGTAGGTGTTGCCGTAGGTGTTGCCGTAGGTGCTGCCGTGGGTGCTGCCGTAGGTGCTGCCGTAGGTGCCGCCGTAGGTGCTGCCGTGGGTGCTGCCGTAGGTGCTGCCGTAGGTGCCGGTGTTGCTGTGCTCTCGGGCTTTTCTTCCAGCTCTCCGTCGGACGTGTATACATAGGTTTTATCTTCGATGATGGAAGCATTGAAGCTATCGGACAGCACTTCGCCGTCTTCGCCGATCTCACGCACGGTATATGTGCCGTAAGGGAGAAGCTTCGTAAGTGCCGTGCCATTCTCATCGACGGTTACGATGTCACGCTCGGTTTCTTTTGCATCGTTGTAGCTTCCGGCGGATGCAAGGTAAACCTCGAATTTGCGATCCTGTGCGTCAAGCGTATCGAGCGACAGCACCGCAATGTCAGACTGCGTTTTTATAGCAATCTTACCTTTGATAACTTCATCTCTGAGACTGAAATTGTCAAGAACAAAAGGTTCTTCATTACCGCCGGATGTGATATTATACGTGTGTACAATCGGGTCCAGCTTGTAGCCGGTCGGCGCTGTGATTTCCTGCACACGGATTTGTCCGAAAGGCATATTTTCCACCATAGCAAAACCGGTTTCGTCGGTCGTAATGTCGCTATAGGTTTCACCTGTACCCTGCGGATAGTATACGCGATAAACTGCGCCGCCAAGCGTTGCATCACCGGCTGCTGTGCCGTAATCACGGTCGTTTTTGTAGATGTTCATGGTAATCGAACTGGGCTTTACTGTAGCGGTTAAGAGAACATCCTTATCCGTGATTCCAAAAACGTAATGATTCCGATCGTAGCGATACCCCGTTGCTCTTGTGCGCATAATCGCAACATAATTTCCGCCCGGCAATCCACCAGGAACCTCGCAGTAACCGTTTGCATCTGTAGCTTGCGTTGTTGCGTATGGCTCCTGTTCCCAATACGAATAATTGTCCGGATCGGCTACATCCTTGTAAATGTCGTACACAGAGCCCTCAAGGCTGTAATACGGATTACTGTCCGTGAAATCCGTTTCTGAGTCAGTCAACTGAATAGCCACTTTGTAACGCGGTTCGTCTGTGGTTTCTCCGTCAGAAGTCTCATCCGCAAATACACCTGTCGGCATAATACCGCAGATCAACAGAACGGCCAGAAGACACGCAAACGTTTTTTTCATCTTCATGATTTTACTTCCTCTCGCTTTGATTTTATTTCAGCTGCATAAAGTGCAACTTTTGTCTGAAATTGAATATATCTTTATCGTTATTTTAATACTATCATAAAATCATTTCGATAACAAGTGATAATTAAATTTTCATTTCTTTTACATGCCGATAAAACGTGCTGCTTGTAAGTCCTGTAAGTCTCTGTGCCTCTACGGCTGTAATTTCGTGAGCACGCCATTTTACACAGACTTGCAGAAACTGTTTCTTGTCGACTTGCACTTTCGGCCGCCCGGTGATCCGACCTTCCTGCATCGCAATGCGGCGCCCTTCTTCAGTACGCTGCCGGATGCAATCGCGCTCAAGCTGCGCCAATGCTCCGAATACGGTCAGCATAAATTGACCTTGCGGGGTAGAGGTGTCGATTGACTCCTTCAGACTTTGGAAAGCAACACCTTTCTTTTGCAGCTCGTCTATAATGGTAAGTAGATCGCGCGTGTTGCGTGCAATTCTGGATATATCCGAACAGATGACTTTATCACCTTCCCGGGCGAAGCTTATCATAGCTTCAAGCTGCGGACGATCTCTGTTTTTGCCGGATGCTTTATCTATGTAGATCTTCTCTGCATGGCAAGCATGTGCATCTCCCAGCTGTCGCGCCTCGTTTTGCTCTGCGGTAGAACACCGGGCATAGAAAATAATCATTGAATACCTCCCTAACCAAAAACGTGCCAAAAGATACCAAATAGTTTTGCTACATTTCAAAACTACAAAAGTATATCTTTTGACACATGAATATACATTGAATCAAAAGGTATAACTTTTGAAACAGTTCATTCTTGACATTCCCTCACAGGTCGTTTATACTTGTAGATAGAAAGAGTGCTGCCGATGAACGGTTAGCCCTCAGTATTACTCAAAGAAATGAGCCGACGACTTTGGGAAGTATGGGCGGCTCATTTCTTTTTTATGTAGATGAGGATTTGAACGATCAATCCTGCGGTCATGATGACTAAAGATAAGATTTCAAAATCACTCATGGTATCATCCCTCTCTCCGTGTCGGATTGAGGGATTTTTCATATTCAAGAAACGTCCCTCACACGGTGCGGAAAATCCGCATCTGAGGGCCAAACCGTCCACCGTTTTATGGCAGCACCCGAACCGCATATTGCAGTTCGTTTTTATTCTACCAGAAATCACCTTATATGGCAATGTTTTTATTCGACACTCACGGCCACCAGTTTGCAGTTTAGCGCGGCTGCTATCCGCAGCAGTGCCCGGAGCTGTACCATGTGCTTTTTCTGCTCCATGAGTGCAACCTCCGTCCACGAAACTCCGGCGGCAGAAGCTAATTCGCGCTGCGATATTTTAAGTGCTTGCCGCTGTAAAATCAGGCTATCAATCAGCTCTATATAAGCGTTTGGCATTCTATCACTTCCTTTCAGAACCGGCAATGTTGCCGGTTTTTTTGTCTGCGGCGGATCAATGCGAGCTCCATTTCGGACATTCTCCGCACTTGGTCAGCTCGAAAATATACCGCCTTAGACCAAGAGTGATTGCAGTACATGAGTTCGCCCTCGTTCTCTACGGGATAATATCCTCGCTTGCGCCATTGCTTCTCCGTAGTGATTTGGGCTTTCTCCTCCTCCGATAACTCATTATAAACTCTGTATTTCGTTGCCATTTTGTTTCACCTCGTTTTTTAAAACATCTCTCAGAACTTGCGCGATCGTAACTGCATCCACACGCGGCATATTTCGCACGAGAAGTCTATCAACGATCCATGCTGACTCATTCAAGTTTTCGATTTCCGGGAGGGCTATGCCGTAGTTCGGCACGGATATGTAATACGTAATCGTTTTGCCGACTAAGGGTAGGTTTTCCATGATTTTTGCAATAACAACTGTAATACTTGAGCGCGATTTAATACGCACAATTTGTGCGTCTCTGTTACCTTGTACGGTATATTCTGCGTTCCATGTTTCTGTTGATGTTCTAATTAACATCATTACTGCACGCTCCTTTGTTCAGAACCGGCAATGTTGCCGGTTTTCTTTTTTTGTCTGCGGCGGATTAGCAAGATCAACAGCAGCAACAGCATCGCCGCAAAGGAAGTTATGAGGCCGATTGCAAGCCCTTCCGCATATTTTTCTATCCACGTGCTGCCCTCCGGCACTGCCTTTTCTTCAACCTCCGATATGGCTTCTTCGGCCATATCCACCCGGTGGCCGCGCACAAGCAATCTGTGCGTATTCACGCCATACGGTGTGCAGGTGAGTAATGTGACGTAATCTTGCTGCGTATCAATACGGATCAAATCAATGTCTGTGGGCTCCACCACTGCGATGTTATCCACTTCGTAAGCTAATTTCTGGTTGCACACCGTGATGAAGAACATATCTCCAAGCTCAAGCTTATCGAGGTCGGTAAAAAGCTTTGCGCTCGCCATGCCGGAGTGTGCGGAGATCACGGCGTGTGTGCCGATACCGCCTACCGGCAGCGACGTGCCTTCCATGTGGCCCGCGCCCTTTTCCATCGCCGTACCGGTCGTGCCGTGGTATATAGGCAGGTCTATGTTAATGGTCGGTATTTCTATGTAGCCCATAATGCCGTTATTGGCAAGGTTCAGGAGATCTTCGTATGGCGGCAGGTCGGCTTTGATTTTATCGACATCTTCAATTTGCACGGTAGAGATTGTTTTGTTATACTCCCGTGCTGCCGCCAACGCTGCATCGATTTCCGAGGTGTCGAGCTGCTGAAGCTTTTCCGCATATTCTGTCTGTACAAGCGACTGCGTGTGCTCATTGTTAATCGATGCAATTAACGGGTAAGCAGCTGCACCCGCACCGAGCAGGATCACAATTATAAAACAGATAATGATGATGGTGTTTTTGCGTTTGCTCATTTTTTGATCCCTCCAATCTTTTTAGCGACTACGATCAGCCTGCCGTTATCGCTGCTGTATTCGCATGTCGATAAGGTAATTAGCTTATCTCCATATTCAGCGTCAATGCCCGTATCATACAAAGCGCGCTGCTTACATTCCTGTACGTATGTATTAAAGGTTAATTCGTTGTTTTCCACGTAGTTATAGTATTGAAAACTGTCTGCTTGATAGGCCGTTGTGATGACAACCGCCATGACCTCATATAGTCCCAGCTCGTCTAATGTGTCAAAACGCACGTATTTGTGCTGCTGAAAGAATTTTCTCTTTTTATAGAGCTCAAGATCGCTGAACATCCCGCCATCAAGCATGTGGTGGCCGTAAATTATCAAGTTATCGCACGTGCGTATATCGCAGTTTTCCTGTAAATACGGCGTGCCGAGGTTGCTGTACGCTTTCTCAAAATTTCGACGCAAATAATAATTAGGGCTATCCGGCGACTGCATCACCGGGTAATTGATCTCTGTGCCCGGCACGCGTATCCAGCCTACAAAATCGGAATTGTAGTTGTGCAGTTCCCCATAAACTTCAAGCAGCTGCGCCACCCGTTTATCTTCCACCGTGCTAATTTGCTCTAAGTCTCCCAATTCGTTTTCCGCTGCGTCTACTTTTTCGGCTATGGTTGCAAACAGTTCCTTTTGCTCTGCTTTTTGCTGTTGGTTATCAATAAGCAGATACGCGCAAAATCCCGCGACGCACAGCAGTAAAATCGCGATGATGATGGCTATGATCTGCGCACCTTTGTGCGTTCGCTTTTGGGGCATGTTTTCACCTTCTTAAAGAAAATTTAAAGAGATATTCTTTATCTTTACTTGATTTTTGCTTTATGTTTGCATATAATATAGTTGAAAGGAGGCATGAATAATGTCTGATATGGTTAATGTAAATTTCAAACTTGATGCTGAAACAAAGCGAGGTATGGAACAAGCTTGTAAAGATATGGGACTATCTTTATCGGCAGCATTTACTGTGTTTGCCAAGAAAGTCAGCCGAGAGAAACGTATCCCGTTTGAACTTTCCGTTGATCCTTTTTACTCGGAAAGCAATATGCGCTACTTGGAAGAAAAGATGGCAGCGTATAAAGCTGGAACACTTAAATTTGCAGAACACGAGTTGATAGAGGATTGATTATGCCAATTAAAGTAATACAATGGGATTTAGATGCTTGGGAAGATTATCTTTACTGGCAATCGCAGGACAAGAAAAATCTTAAAAAGATAAATAAACTCTTGAAAGATATAAGTCGCAATCCATTTGAAGGCATTGGAAAACCTGAGCCTTTAAAAGAAAATCTCACAGGTTTTTGGAGTAGGCGAATTGATGAAGAACATCGACTTGTTTACGCTGTCGAAGATGAGAGAGTTATAATCTTTGCTTGTAGAGGACACTATGATGATTGATTAGAGGATGGGAAACCGTCCTCTTTTCCTTTTCACCCAAAGCCTACACACAATTTGCAGGCTTTGGGTGGGGCTCAGTGCTGCCACTGAGCCCTCCCTGCGAGGTAAACCTAATTCAAAATTTGGGTGTATTCTTACTTATCTTCCTGCTCTTTTCTTTTCTTGAACACAAGGAAGAAGATAAACGCGGAAGTGCCGAGGCAGAAGACGAGAACGCCGCCGATAGCAAGCGCCCATGTGCCGTTTTCACCGGTCATAGGAGTCTCAAAGCCACGCGTATTTGCAACCTGCAGCGGAGCGATTGCGTTCTTGGAACCCGCATCCATCTCATCGTCGAGCATCGTGACGTCGTTGCCGTCAACCGTTGCAGATGCAGTCTGATAGTTGTGAGCCAACTGCTTCTGCGGGATGTTGGCGAGCTTATAATCTTCATTGTTCGGGAAGTTGTAGCGCGGGTCGTTCTGGATAACACCGAGTGTATCTTTGCTGTAAATGTCGCACGGGCGGTTTGCATCATCGACGGACGTAATCGTTACGTCGATATTATTCTTGAGCAGCGTGTAGCCGTTTGCAGTCTCGAGCTCTGTCCAGATGTACTGGTCGTCCTCAACGCCTTTAAGGATGATCTGGCCCTTTTTGCCATTCCATTCGACGGGGTGCATTGCTGTTGCAGAGGCTTCTTTGTCCGTGTGTCCGGTAACATACCAGATGCCCTCGTCCTCATTAAGCTGTGCAATTACATAGTAGCCATCGGACGCATTCTGCGCTTTAAAGAGGACGTTATCGAACATCGTCTGTTCTTCTTTACCGTCGCTAAAGGTTTTCGTGATGTTCGTCGCATACGTGTAAATATGCGCGTCGTCGATAAGGGTGTCGTAGTAGGTGTCATTGGTACGCTTCCATGTGAGGACGACTTCGTTTTTGTTTCCGTTGTCACCGTAAACCAGAGACTCATCAGAATTGAGTTTTGCGTCGTAACGGATACGAAGTGTGTAATTGCTGTAACCTGCATAGAGCTTGCCGTTATCGTTATCGTAAGCCGTATTGGCTGTGTTGATCTCGGCAAGGCCATCATCGGTCATGGAGATCGTCATCGTATGCGTACCGTCGTTGTTTTCTTCGCGCGTAACTTTGAATTTGCCGTCGGACTGCTTCCACGTGGTAACTTTGTTGGTGCAATTTGCATCGGTAAAGAATTCGAGTGTAACGCTGTTCGTGCCGCCTACATAAGAGAGGCCGCGGGCCAGAACATCTTGGAACGTATACGCGCTGATATTGGTGGCCGCAGACGTGATCGTCGGCAGTGTGGAGATGATCTGATATTCTACGGTGTCGCCTGCGGATGCCGTTGCGTTGTGTGTAAAGCCGTCGGTGATAACATCAGATGCGTTATTTATGCCAGTGTCTTTTGCAGCTTCACGCACGGTTTTTTCCAGTGTGACAATACCCGTTTCGTTTTTGGGGTAGAGGACAACATTGTAGTTCCAATCTTGACCGCCGGTCGTAATCTGGTTGCCGGAACCGTCTGCCATACCACCGTCAACAGTGGTCATCGGGAGACTGACAAAGCACGGATTTGTTGTACCTGTCACCATTTCCGGTGTGCGGGTTTCAACCAGCAGATAGAGACCTACGGGGAGGCCGGTTACGTTGCTGTAGCCGTCCTCGTTCGTTTCGGGCATTGCCGTACCGCCGTTGTTTTTTACGTAGGCTTCGAGCGAATTCTTAACAGTCGTGGAATTGGCTTCAAGAGCAGCTTTAAGTGCTGCACTAAGTACGTCGGACTGGTAATACCAGTTGTTTGCATCAAGTGCATTTGCGTTTTCATAGCTGTTTTTGCCGTCTGCAAGGCCGATAGCAGCGAGCATATCTGCGCCTTTGACTTTATCGATTGCATACAGCACCTCAATGTGGCTGTCGGTACGACCGCCGTCTTTTTCGGACTCCGTGAACTGCGTGATGTCCGCAATTTTGAGGTAAGTATACTCGACACCTTTAATTGCATAGCCGTTGCTTGCCTGTCCATTACCAAGTGCAGAAGATGCGCTGTTCGCACCGGTACGCGTTGTGCCACCAAGCACTTCATTTACTTTTGCGTCATACTGGCCGGTAGAAACGTAGCTGTCCTCATTCCACACGCCATCTTTTTTGGCGTTGGTAAAGTCATACTTATAAATGGACAGCTGTGCCTTTGCGTCCATATCGATGGTAGCTTTATCGATAGTAGCCGCTGAGGCCGAGATCAAAGAGGTGCAGGCCAGAGCTGCTGCCAAAGCCAAAGCACCAATGCGAGAGATTAACTTGGATTTTGCCATTTCTACTCATTTCCTTTCTTCATCATTTATTATTCCAAGGGTTGTAGAATCCCCTTAAAACCTCTTTTTACGCGTCAGCATTAAAATGCAGGATGCTGAAATCAGTGCGAGAGCAATGCCTACCGGCACGCTCATCATGCCGTTACCGCCTGAGGACGGCAATGTAAAACTTTGATTGTTGACCGCTGTAACAACCACATCAACGGTTTCTGTACCGTCATCAAGCACCTGCGGCAAGCTGCCGATAAACAAAGGCGCTGCGAGCAATGTGTTGCCGGACTTCGTGCCGGTTTCGGTCAAACGGTAGGTGATTGTAACGGTCTGGTTATCGACCTGAAGCCCATTGAAGGTAGTGACGCCGTTTTCATCGGTTATAAGTGCGCCGTCAACGACTGCACTTGTGCAACCGCCGATGGAAGGCTTGCTGTCTTCTGCTCTGGCTTCTACCGGGGCCCATGTCGCGCCGTCGTCGGTGCTGTACTCAAGCGTAAACTCTACGCCCGGCATAGCATTGCCATCGGCATCGACCTTTTTAGCTGTAATGGAGCCCACGCTCGGGGTGTTTTCCTGCGTGACTTCTACGATCTGCTCATCGTGCTCGATTGCAAAGTCATGCACGGTATCATCAAGTTCATAACCCTTCGGAGCCATCACCTCTGACCAGTGGTATTGTCCGTAAAGGATCGAGTCTACCTTGATTTTTCCGTCCGGCCCGGAAGTTTTGGTTGCAATTACATTACCGTTATCGTCTGTAATCTCAAACTTCGCGCCTTCGAGCGGCGTCACACCGTCGTGGTCTACTTTAAGGATTTCAAGCGTGCCGCGTGCAATTTGGTTATAGAAGCTAACCTCTGCCGTCTGCCCATAGGTAAGTGTTATCGTCTGTGCATCCGGCGTGCGATATTTATCCGGCACGTTGATTTCTTCTATGCGGTATTCAAACTTCTGGTTAGCGTCTTTATCGACGTATACAGGCATCTGATCTGTAATGATCTCACCGGCCGCATTGGTGGTATATGTTGCTGATGCGCCATCCGCAAGCCGTGTGACCTTGAATGTAAAACCAGCAACATTGCCGTCTTCGGATGTTTTTACGATTTTGAGCTGCGCATACTTAAGCTCGTTGATGATCGTCACTTCGTATGTCTTGCCATTTTCGTGGACATCAACATCCATGTCCTTAAACTCACGCCCCGGCACACCTTTGACCTGATGCAGCGTATACGTGCCGTAGGGCAGGTCTTTGGTGGTCGCCTTGCCGTCCGCCCCGGTCACAAGATAATCTCGTTCTGTATCCTTTGCTGCATTGTAGCTGCCTGCGCTCTTGAGATACACCTGATATTCAGCGCCTTGCTCAAGCTGTGCATCCGCACCGAGCATTTCAATCTGTTTGGTGATCTGGATGTGTCCTTTGAAAACATCTTCCGTGAAATCTTCGGGTTCGAGATTGTATTCAATCTTTTCTGTCTCGGTTGTGGTCACATAAGTATGCACACGCGTATCGAGCTTGTAACCCGGCGGAGAAGCTATTTCCTGCACGGTTACCGTCACGCCAATCGGAAGACCTCTAAGCGTTGCTGACCCCGAGCTATTCGTCGTAACGATATTTTCAACGGTTTTTGTGCCGTTGACATAGGTCACTTTATACTGCGCTCCCGCTAACGAAGCGTTGCCCTGTGCCACGCTGGCATTGGTTTCAGAATCCTTTTTCTTAACCGTAAGACGAATGGTCGTTGGGTCATCCACCACATTCATTGTTGCCGAGTTGTAAGCAAGATAGAACGAATGTGGCGTCGTATCTTTCACATATCCGGGAGGCGGAGTTCGTTCCAAAATTGTATAGGTCGTATTTGGAATAAGAGTTCTACTTAATGTAGCCTTTCCCGATGAGTTAGTTGTGAACGATGCAACCGGCGTACCCGTAGCAGAATTACCTTCATACACATCGTACACAGCTCCGGCGAGACTATAATTGCTGTTGCCTGCCGTGATCGACGTGTTAGCGCTCGTTTTGGTTAGTGTCACCGTCTTAATCAAAGGCACATCGCTGACATTCAGAGTTGCGTCAGCATTGTTGATCCTAACGGTATGCCTTGTCGTGTCCAAGGCATACCCCGGAGGCGCTTTGGATTCCACGGCGGTATATGTGCCGTTTTTGAGCTTCGCGCTCGAGCTGCCCTTGCCCGATGAATCGGTGGTGATGGATGCAACTTCCGTACCTGAACTGTTATAGATTTTATACACGGCTCCGGCGAGGCTGTATCCACTGTCGCCGTTTGTGATAGAGACATTGGCACTCGTCTTCGTGAGGTTAATACTATACTCCAATGGTATCGGAACATCTGATACATTTAATGCAGCGTCTCCGTAAGAAATCGTTACCCAATGCGTTGTTTTGTCCTTGTAGTAGTTTTTCGGAGAAGTGGTTTCCTTGATGGAATACCGTCCGTTTTGGAGGGCAACATTTGTGTATCCGTACCCCGATGCGTCCGTGGCTATAGTCGCTACTGCTGTATTGCCGCTGTAAACGGTGTACACAGCACCCTCAAGGCTGTATCTATTATCACCATTAGTCATAGATGTGTCAGCACTGGACTTTTTTAGATAGATGTAATAGGACGGTGTAACCGTCTGCACTTTGAGATAACTGCGTACAGTTTTAGTCTTGCCAAGCGGTGTGGCTATGAGCTGAATTGATGAATCTGTGCATTTCCACCAAGCGAGGTTGCTGTCATCGCCTATGGTACGCGAACCCGTTGCAACAACGCCCGACGGATACTCTTTTGTGGTCGAGATTGTGAGCTTATTGCCGTTTTTGGTGAATGTTATACCGTTATGGGTGTACGTATAATAGGCAGCAACAGAATGGCTGTCCGTGACTGTTGCTGTATACTTGCTGCCATCCCAATACATTTTTATTGTCGTCGAAAAGCTGGATGAACTGCTTGAAGCAAAGGAGGGAATCGTATAAGCATTGAGCAGCTTGGCTTTGACCTCAGCGTAATAGCTCCTTACAACCGTAGGGTTATACGCATTTTTGGCAACGGTTTCGAGGTCGGTATCGACCTGCGATTTCCATGTCCAGCTTGTATTGCTATGCTTGGTGATATAGTTTTTTTCGGCTGCCCAGATTAGGTATTGCGTGACAAGCCATTTTGCAGTTTCATTGGCGTAATTGCCTTTATAACCGATGCCTTGTGTATTACCCCAATCGGACTTATCCAGAGAATTTGTTTCATGAAAGCCTTCCGCCAGGATAGCCTTCATGGTCGTCTGCTGCGGCACAGTAAACGACGACCACGTAAAATCTATATTGTCCCAAATTAGCTTATCTTTTTCGAGACAATATGCCGGATATTCGGTTGAACCGGACTTGATCGCCTTTGTGGGCAGATGCCCCAATGAGCCGGTCACTGTTGTCGTCGTTTCTTTGGCGAGCGAATAAAAATGTATAACCGATTTACCGGTGTCACCAATACCGGTAAGCGATATTCCCGCCTCGGTGTCGGCGGCATAGCCCATGATCCACTCGCCCGGCATTGTCCACAGGTATTCTGCCGGATCGGCTTTACCCTCCGAAGTGATGACTTCAAAGTGCAAATGCGGGCCGGTAGCATTTCCGGTACTGCCGACACGCCCGATGCGCTGCCCGCGCACGACTTTTTCCCCTTGCTGCACATTGATCTCAGATAAATGTGCATACAGCGTCGTATTGCTGTCCGCGTGCCGAACTTCGACCATGTGACCGTAGCTCATCATGCCGGTGGTGTCATACGACCCGTCCCAAATCTGCACATAGCTTACAGTGCCATCCTCTGCCGCATATACAGGCGATCCGCTTGATGCGGCAATATCTATCGCCTTGTGCTCGGCGCTGTATTCCTGTGTGATTTCACTGCTGTTCGGCACAGGGAACAGGTAGATACATACCTTATCTACATTATCCGGTACGTCGTGCTCAAGCTTTACCGGGTTCACCACCGGCTGTGGTGACGGCGTAGGCGTCGGCGTAGGCGTAGGCGTTACAACAGGGGATGCGCTCGGTACAGCACTGGACTCCGGCGTACTCGTGGGCACTGCTGTCGGCGTTGCGGTAACTCCGGGTGTAGCCGTGGGAACTGCGGTAGGTTCTGCCGTCGGGGTCGGTGTAGCGGTACTTTCCGGCGTAGGCGTTGGCTCCTGCGTCGGCTCTGCGGTAGGTTCCGGGGTAGGCTCCGGTGTCGCTTCAATATCCGCCGGAGGATCTTCTGAAATTTCTTCCTGCCCGGTATCTACATCAAAAGAGACTTCAAAGCTCGGACTTTCCACAGGCACGTCGGCTTCATCCGCCAGAGCACTTAACGGCAGTGACATCGCAAGGATCAACGCCGCAAGCGCTCCGGCCAAAAGCCGTTTTGCTTTCTTCATTTTTTGCCATTCCTTTCTTAGAGTTTTGTATATAGCAAAAGCCGCGCTTGAAAAGCACGGCTTGAATTTTCGCAGTAAAAAGCATCCGTAAAAAACGGATGCTTCATGCTGCAATATTCAATTTTTATTTGTATTCCCAGTGGCCTTGTTCTTCTTGCGCAGGTTCGTCAACAACCCAATGCTGACCCGTCACAATCCAACGTGTATTTCCCGGAACTTGCGTATAACTACCATGATCGTTTCCTTTATCCCATTCTTCATCTGAATGTACATAAAAATCTTCTACCGAAGAAAATTGAGTTCCACACGCATTACACTGATACACCCAATCGCTCTTCCAGTACCCTTCTTCTTCCCAATGACCAACCTCTTCTTTTGCCGGAACATCTACGACCCAAACCTTTTCTTTGGGCTTCGGAGTTGCTGTGGGCGCAGCAGTCGGTTTTGATGTAGGAGCTGCCGTAGGCTTGGCCGTCGGAGCAGTGGTCGGTTTGGCTGTTGCAGCAGGCTTCGGTGTCGCAGTTGAAGACGGTTTAGAGGTAGGCTTGGCTGTCGGTGCAGCGGTCGGCTTTACGGTGGGCTTCGGCGTTGCAGTGGCCGAGGGTTTTGCCGTCGCGCTGCTGCCGGAAGAAGGCTTGCTTGCGGTATTGTTGCCGGAGCTGGGCTTCGTTGTCGCTGACGGTTTTGCGGTTGCACTCGGCTTCGATGCTGTGCTGCCGGAAGAACTTGAAGACGACGGCTTACTCGTTGTGCTGTTCTCCGTTTTAGACGAGGCAGACGAGCTGCTTCCCTTCGAACTCTCGGTTTTGCTGCTTTCCGTTTTTGCGCCCGGCGTCGCCGTAGGCTTTGCACTTGCAGTGCTTGAGCTTACAGTCGGTTTGCTGCTCTCATCGTTCTTTTCCGATACCGTGCTGCTTACCGCACTGGATGCGGAGCTCTCCGTTACGGCGCTTTCGGTATTGCTGCCCGCACACGCCGCAAGCGATACCGTAAGCGCCGCCGCCATCAATATTGCTGTGATCTTTTTCTTCATAGTCGTTCACTCCTCATATAGAATATTATAATAGCTTTTTAATTTGATTTCAATGAGAAAAGAAAAAACCGGAAGTACTTCCGGTTTTACAGCTTGATTTCAAATTCTTCTTCAATTTTTGGACTGTGGTGCTGTTCATGGTTCATGGTTAGCGCCAAACCTTCAAGACGTTCGATACGTTGGTCTAATGCGCTCGAAAGACAAACACAGCGTTCGGAGTCGAGGTAGGGGGACTCTGCGAAGATTTCGCACACACGGTTTCCAAAGCGCTGTAACGCTTCAAAGTTGACCCAATCGAAAGACGATACGAGTTTAAGTTGTTCCTCATGCGTTTCTTTGAACGGCTTTGAAGGCAAATCAGAGGCCAGCGGACGGATGAGTTTGGTCGGTGTATTACACCAAAGAGATGTACCGGAGTCGTAGATCGGCGCAGAACCGATCCACTCTAAGGAGTTGGCGTTTCTAATCGCACCGAAGTTATTATAGTGACGGTCAGTATTGGCGAGTAAATAATCGATGACAATCATTTGGTCTACGGCTTGCTGTGCATTAGAGATGCCAAAGGCGGCACAGCAGTTAAGGTAATGCTGATATGTCGTGAGGTGATTTGCTTTCTTTTGAGACTTCATGATGTAGTCAGCAGAGATAAGTTCTGTGTCCGCATCGATAAAGTCTTCGCAAACACTGTAAGGATAATCGCCCTGCATAATGATCCGATAGGGAACATGAGGGATGTTGAGCTTTTCCATCAGCTCAGAAGCAATAACTTCATTGTATGGCTCCTGTTGGTTCACGCCACTGCCGCCTTTAATGAGGCAGCGCTTGCCGTCGATGATCGTCCACTTTTTGCGTAGCCAACCATCGGAGGTGTTGTCCGGGGACATCAAATCGATTTTCGCACTGGAGCTGTGACCGCCAAAAAGAATGTTGCCGATGTCGCGGGAAAAATCATTTGTGAAAAAATTGATCTCAGCCCATTCCAACGAGGAACCTTTCTCCTTGATCCAATACTGATCCGAAAGGCTAAGGCCGTAGCTTTTATCGATAAGCTCTTGCGTGCTGCCGATACGCAGAATAGCGAGCGCTTGTTGGATGCCTTGACGGCTTGCCGGAATGGAACGCCCATACCACCATTTGTTGAGTGCCTTGCGGTCGAGAATGTCGTTCTTGTACGCAATGCCGATTGGAATGTGCGCAGCATTATGCACGTCATCCACACGAGTAATCGCGCCGGACGCATCGTCCAGTTCAATATCGACTACGGGTATTTCTTTGTGCATCAATGTGTAGTGCATGGCAACGCCTCCTTGTTCCTAAAGTGTTACTTACAGATACATTCCAAAATCTTGCTCGTTTTCGTGTCCATAATATTGACTTTGCTCAGGCTGTTGATTTAACTGTGCATTTAAATTTTGAATCTGCTCTTTGAGGTCCACGTTCTCTTTTTCCAACTGTGCTATTTTTTCTTGCTGTTTTACCATGATGTCGGAAAAAGCGCGTAAACTTTCAATATGCTTATCGATTTCTTTTTCTGCGTCGGTCAATATATGCTCGCGATTTTCTTTAGCGGCTTTTTCCATACGTAGATGCTGTAAGGTCTCGCCCGTAAGCACTTTTAATTCTCGATGGTCTTTTGAAACTAAATTAAGCAAAACTTCGTTATTTGGATTAAGAGCACCCATTACAGCATTATGATTTGTAGTTTCGTAGCCTAATCGATCATTTAAGAGCTTTTCAATTTTTTTATATGTTTTTTCAGGAATTTTGTGTAAGAATGCAAAATACGAAATCGAGGTAAAAACAAGAGAAGAAATAGCACCAGTTATTAAGCCAATTAGAATCTCTTGAAAAATATCGTTCAAAAGAAAACCTCCCAGTGAAAAGAAAAAGATAGAATATAGAATGGTTATTGCCCACAAAGTGGCTGTAATACCTTCCAACACTCGAATCAATTTTTCCATGTTTTAATTTTTCACCTCCATTATACAGTGTTCGTGAAAGCATTTCAAGGCTTTATTCCTCGCTGTCCTGCATTGTATCGAACAGAGAAATGCGGCCGGTGGAACGTTTTACGGCTGCAACAGCTTTGCTGCGCATTTTATCGTACTCATCTTTCGATAGTTCGTATTCGAATGCGACGATACGTGTTAGCATGTTTGTTTCAACAGCTTGTTTAAAGAGCTGCGAAGATATGCGGTCTGTTGCCCGCTGCACAAGTGCTTCGACTTGTCTGCCGTAGATGCCGCAAACATAATCCATGTTGAGCTGACCAGAGAGATATGAGAAGTAAAATTGGATAGCCTCATCGATTACATTGCTTTTTTCGCGATTTGGATTGCGGTTTGTTAAGGTCATAATTGCATTTAGTGCATTGTTCCCCTCGGTTGAAAGAGAAACAGTGAATCTTGAAACATTTGATTTTTCTTCCATTTGGGTTCCTTTCGGCTGTGATGAGTTTGGTGATGGGAAAAATGGCATGAAATCTATGCTTTTTGAATGTTTGGTGACGTACTCGTCACTAAACTAATTTTTCGTCACCAAACTTTTTCTCGAAAAACCCGCACACTGTGCGGGTTTGTGGGTGCATCACCACCAGTTTGGTGGTGATGCTTTATCCTGCATTCTAAAAAGACACCGATTTGAGAGATTTTGGCGCGTTTTCGAGATGCGGAATAGCTTAAAAATATTACGACCAGAAACCACCGGGGTTTGAGATCGGATTTGACTTGGTTTCGGGCTCCGGTTCTGGCTGAAGCTGTGGGGCATTGTTGATAACCTTTTCTTCGGAAACCGGATCAGAAACGGTTGAAAGTGTTGTGCCTTCAATGTATTCCCGCACGGCTTTTGGAACGATTTTCTTGTACATTTTCTCGAAATACGCTACGAATTCTGCGTCAATATCGATGCCTTTTTGTGTTGAAAAGGTGTGCAGTGCATCGTATTTTCGCTCATCTAAATTGAGCTTTATGGTGAGTTTTTTCATTGTTTTGACCTCTTTTTCTTCAAAAATTTTCACCGTCGGCACGCTTCGCGTGCCGATTATTAGTAAGGAAAGAATACCCACAAAATTGTGGATCACTCAAAGAATTGCAAAGGATCGAGCCTATTATCGTTGTATCTGATTTCGAAATGGAGATGATTTCCGGTCGAATCCCCGGTACTTCCGACGTAGCCGATGAGATCACCGGCAGATACAGATTCGCCGACTTTTGCAACACGTTTTGTTTGGTGAGCATATAGGGTAGACCACCCGTTTCCGTGGTCGATTTTTACGAAATTGCCGTAGGAATCATGCCAAGTGCTCATCACAACTGTGCCGTCGGCCGCTGCATAAATCGGGGTCATTGCCGGTGCACCAATATCGATTGCACCGTGCGAATTTTCGTACATTCCGGTGACCGGATTGTACCGGGAACCGGAGCCGGAAGTGATGTAATCTTTACCGTAAGGAGCGGGGAGAGGCCACTCAAATTCACCCTTTCCCGCTACAATTCCGGCGGAGATTTCTTTAATTCTGCCGTTCTCCAGTGTTACCTTTTTGGTGCCGTATGGGTGTGTTCCGCCGGTCAAATATGTAATGCCAGGCAACTGCATCCAGTACGTCCAACTGCCCTCACTGAGCTGCGTTTTTACTACGCCGTCGTGGTTGCTTTTGGCCTCAATTACCTCACCGTTTCCTATATAAATACCGATGTGTCCGTTCATACAAACGGCCAAACCGGGTGTATCGGGGATAGAGGAAATCTCACCGAAAATGACAGCGCTGCGGAACATTCCGTCTGCGCCGACATCGCGAAAACCATTGGATTGGTAATGGATAATGCCGGTGTCTTCATCAATCCATTCATACGCTTTTATGAGCCCGATGCAGTCAAAAGCAGGCTTTCCGCCGTAGGTTTCGTAGATGAAATTGACCTCGCTGTTGGTCAGATTTGCATCGGAATCCGTGAAAAATCTGGACTGCTGCTGCTTAAGAAATGCCATGGTTACGTCTTGGCCGTAAGCGCCATAGATGTAGCCGGAACCGGCATCCAGAGCGTTTATTGCGAAGTTGGTGAGACCGATATTTGTTTTGCCGTCGCTGCTTTTTAAGTTACGGATCAGCGTAGAACGGTCGGCATAACCGGTGGGCATTTGCTCTGCAAGCCGTAGCAGTTGCGAGCGCATGTATGCGTTGATTTTGAGATCAAACGTGCGCTGGATTTTATCAAAAATTTCATCGGAATCGGTTAGCGGGGAGAGCTTATCATCTGAAACAAAGCAGTCAATCAGCTCATCGGTTTGATTCTTTAATCGGTCGTTATCCGCAAAGATTTTGGCGTACACAGCATAGAGAAGCTTATCATTTATGCGTGCACCGGAGTCAAAAACAGCGCTGTATTCGTTCAGTTTTGCAGAGAAAAGCTGCGAGCAGTCGAAGCCTAAATCGGTAAAAGTCATTGCACCGCAGCTGCCGAGCAGTGCAGCGGAAATGATAAAAATAGAGATGCAGGCAATAATGATTTTTTGCCATGTTTTGGGGTCGGCTGCGACCAAAGCGAGCTTCGCAATTAAAACCGGGTTTGCCATTTTTCCTCCGAAAAACCGGAAGTACTTCCGGTTTTATAGCATTGTGATTTCAAATTCTTCATGCTGTTCTTGCCTGATTTCTGCACGATTTTGTGTTGCGATTTGCTCAAAATCGTGTATGATTTCTTCTTTTGTAAGCGTATTTTCAGAGCTTTGCTGAATGGATTTTTTCGAGATTTGACGCATCCATTCTGCGAATTTTGGAGAGAGTTCATTGATTTGTGCCACGGAAAAATCGTAATTACCTTGGTTCAGCATAGCACGGACAGTACGCACATTTTGCTGCAAGGCGGCGAATTGTTCACTCCTTTCGAGCGTGAGTTCATCGGTTTCACCGAGCTTTTCCGAAACGCTCTGTTCGATTTCGGAAAGCGTAACATGCAGATTTAAGTAAGGAATGAACTCGTTTAAGATGTATTCTTTTTCGTGTCTGTCCTGTAAAAGTGCATCGCTGCCGCCTATTTCTAACAAGTAATTTTCCCACTGAGGGTTCTCGTTGCACAGCGTATTTAGCCGCTTGATATGGTCGATCAGACTGCCTTCACCGGTGCCGAAACTCTGTCGACCTTCATAGCTGCTCGGTTCTCCGTGCAGCATATAATCAATGCGAAAAGCTGCTTTGTGGTAGCAGTTCGGGTACTTCTGCTGCGCTTTATCGATTGCTTTAAAGAGTTCGTTTGCACGCGATAATCGCATGGTCTGGCCGTCGTGCAGACGCTTGCTTTCCGTCCATATAACGGTTACGGTTGGCTCCTTTTTCATAGCCTGTTCACGCTTCAGTTCAGCAGCTTTTTGGGAAGAAATGATTTGCTGCGGTATTACGCCTGCGAGAGAAAGTTCCTGTTCCATTGCCTCAATATGCTGCTGAAATTTTTCGCGAACCGGTGCCAAAAGTGCATCGATTTTTACTTCCGGCTGTGCCTTAAGCAGCTCTTGGTAGCAGGCTGCAAGGTGGCTTTTTCGGGCGTCACTGGGCTCAATTCCGAACGTTTTTCCAAACATAATAGAGAGACCGTCGGCTTCAAATTCACGCTGCATGGTAGGCTTTTCTATGTTAGGACTATGCCCCATAAAGTGGTGTGACATTTCGTGCAACAATGTATCGAGCTTCTGTGTGTCGCCGAGTAATTGGTTAATATGGATGTGCTTGTTGCGCGGGTTATAAGCGCCGCGTGTGCCGATTCCTTCAAAATCTTCTTCGGATACAGGCACGCCGATTTCTTCAGAATAAAGGCAAAGAGTGTTGTAAATATCTTTGTGCTGCGTACTGTTGTATCCTACGCCGCAGAGCTTGGGGTAGTCTTCTGGCGGACAATTTGTCTGCGAAATATCGAACACCGTGCAGGGTTTGAAATAGGTAAAATCACGGCTTTCGAGCATGCCGATTTCAACTTCATGGCGTTGTTCCGGCGAGGCTTTAGATAAAAGAACCCATGTTGGATTTGGCACGTTTGGCTTGAAATAGCGCGTGGTTTCCGGCCGATAAATATTAGCACCATGCTCACCTTCCTGCACATAATACCCAAGTTCTTTCCAATGTGTGTATGAGGCAATAAATACGGAATCAGGACGCTGCCGGTAGATCAGCATTGTGTTTCGTGAAGAATATTTGTAAAACTGAGTGCTGAATGCGAGATATTCTGCGATGTCCTTGGGATCGTTTTCCCAATGCTTTGTGAGCTCCTGAATCTGCAAATCTGCTTCTCTTTGCTTCTTTTCGTGATGTGCTTTACGTTCTTCTTCGGAGTAGAATGTTCTTTTTTTAGGCATCTTCTTGCTCCTCTCCGCGTATCAAGTGCTCAAGTAGGTCATCCGGCAATTCCTTGTAAATTGCCAACACACGATCAAATTGTTCGGGTGGCAGATCAATAATCGGCTTGCATTTGGAGCGGGGATACGGCTCACCCTGATTTACAAATTCATCCGGAATTTCGGTCGTGTAATATAAATCGCCCCACTCATCGGCACAAACGGTAATATTCGCTGTGCTAAAAACGATGGTGACATTTTCTAAAGGCTTATAGCTCATAAATAAATCATTCCTTTCATAAAAAACTGTATGAAAAAAGGTTTGCTGCCTGTGTGTACAGGTAACAAACCTTTTTGTTGCTTTGTTTTATTTTCATATCTTTTCGCGTACCATCATTAAGGAGTAGCCTAATAAGTTTTGACCTTTCCACTTAGTTATGTCCAGTCGATCTGGATCACTCATTGATAGGCCCACGCCCCAAATCTTATCTTTGACGGCACATTCTGCGAGAAGATTGTCGCCAGTAGCTTTCAGAAGATCTTTTAAGTTGAGGTTTTGAGAAAACTTTGCAAGCAGTCCCTCATATACAACGATTTGTCGGATGCCATTCCAACGGTTTTCGTTATAGTTAGAAACTTGCCTCCCGAATTTTTTTATTTGAGCAACATCATGAGTGGTTAAAATCTTTTTTGCAATAGTTTGGTCACAAAAGCACATGGCTTTTTGATACATCATAAATTGCTCCATTGAGGAAAAGGTGATATTGGATACGTTGAATTCGGATAAATACCAATTGCTCAAATATCCGTTTTCTTCGTCAGGGTTATGAAAGCAAAGGATTTTCATGGCGCTCCACCAACCTTTTTTACGGCCAAATCGAGTTCTAAATCGTGTAACCCCATGTAGGCTTTTGTTAAAAAATCCAATGGCACTTTTTTAATAATCTCCTTGCTTGAGACGTTGTAGAACCATTGATAATAGGCGTAAAATTCACCTATCCAGTCAGGAATAAACCCTTTGAGTGCTTTGCCGTTTTTGAGATGATAGTGTTCTGTTTGCTGAAAGTAATCCCACAATTCGGCAGCATTCATGGTGCTAACATAGGCTTTACCTTGATCGATACTTTCTCTTGTTTTACTTGTCATATAAGTATTGATGAAATCCGATGTATCTTTCTCAGGATAATTCTGCGATACAAAATCGAACAGTTTTCCTTGGCTTTCAACAATATCATGTAAGTATACCTCTGGATAAGCTCGCATCATATCACCTCTAAAATAATGTGCTGAATACATTTGTTACTTTATTTGCATCTGACTCGATGAGATCGTGCATGTTTTCTCGGGCACGTACATCGCGTTGATTGTATTTATCGTTAAACACGCTGTACTCGACTCGGATCAAGCCTTTTTTATTCTCCGTGAGTTTGGAATAAGCAAGTTCGGATTTGATACAATATTGGATGCCGAGCCCACCTAATGATAGCAATTCTTCGAGTATGTCCGTATCTACATTGTCGCGCACAAATTCTTTGGCAATATAAAAGTATGAAGCGTTAGCTCTCCAACCCTTTATAACATCGTATGTGCTTGTATCGATTCCGAACTTCTCTATGAATTTTTTAGAAAGAACTTTATAGCGCTTTGTATCCGCTGCGTCTCTGTGCTTCATCAACTCAGCAAGCCAAGAGAGAACATCATATTTTTGAAAATCCAGTATTTTCAAATCAGAAATGTCTAATTCGTATTTATGAACCCAGCCATTCGTTTCGGTTGGTCTACAAACTGCCCATTCTTTGGCGAGTTCTATGTTTTCAGTAAGGTAAAAGCCTTTTCCATAGTCGTGCTTATCTTCACCGTAACCATATTGCGGTGTAACAAATTCATTAGGTGTACCGTGATATAGTGTTATTATACTCATCGTTTCACTTCTCCTAAGCCAATGTGCTTAACCGAGTGCAAGTCCATGAAAGTGACGATTATGCTCGGTTTATTTTCTTGTTACCGGATAAGCCAATTGTAATCCTGCCTGCAATCCACCACATAATCGGCGTAAACTATATCGTCTACTATCTGGAAGATTATCATATAGCGTTTTTCAAACGGAATAAAACGGTAGGCATTTCTGGGAATATATTCCCCTGTGAGCCACGGGCATCTCTGCGGCATCAGCTCTAAGGAATTTGCGGTCTTTTCAAACTCGATCGTGAGCTGTTCTGCCGCTTCTGGGCTGACCTGTGCCAGAAATGCGGCGTGGGAAACGAGCATCTGCGTTGCCCGTTCCGATACAATCATACGGTGTTTATTCTGCTGTTCCATGACCTGCCGCCTCCTTGATTGCACTACGCATCATCGCGGTGACTTCATCGACAGAGTAGCCTTTGCTTCCACGCATCCTGTCCTCCTCGACGGCAAGCAGCTCCTCACGGAGCTTTAACATCTTTTCCCGTCTGTTATAGGTTTCGATGTCCATAACCACCAAATCTCCCTCGCCGTTCTTGGTTAGGAAAACCGGCTCTGCGGTCTTTCTGCACATATCGGCAATCTCATTGTAGTTCTGGCGAATTGCTGCGGATGGACGAATATTCATAGCGACACCTCCTTGAATTGCAGCGGTAGTAATATTCTATCCATATTATACCCATTTCATGCAATGAAATCAACAGCACCGCAGAAAATTTGATTCTTCAGGGGTACTAAATAAGTGTATTCAACCGAGTGCAAGTCCATTTTATAGATTTAATAAGAGGGCTTAAAGATATATTTCGAAGAATTGCGTTTAATCAGGCCCACTACAACGAAATAGCTTGAGATCTGTCGGATTCTTGGGCACTGCCGCACAAATGTCAGCGCATTGCTTGCGATAAGCGTCGAGTTCATGTTCCATGTTCTGGGCTCCTTTCTTCGTTTAAGTAATCGAAAATATCGTATTTCTCGTAGAGTTTGATGTCAAACGAGGGCTTGTGTTCTTCCGGCGGCATAGCAAAAAACTGCGCGTAGAGATTACTCTCCGGCGCAGCTTGGGCGGCGTTGTACAGCAATGCAAGCAGATACCCTTTAGGCTTCCGCACATTGTTAGAATATTTAGTTATGCGGTAGACGGCCTGCAAATGCTCCGGCGTTAAGCTGTGCAACGCTTGGCATACTTGCGTGCTCGGAAGCACTTGCTTACCGATGCGGACAGTCGATAAGGGAGTAGTAGTGATTTCACAGATCAAAGAGATACATGCTTTCGCGAAATCCTCCGGAACATCTGCATTCATCAAAAAATCAAAATTGCCGTCGCTCTGACTGTCTGTCTTATTATACTCAGTCTTATTATACTCAGTCTTATTAGGTGCGGTTTTACAGAAGTCAAGACTGCGGTTTTTCAGTACTCTTGACTGCGATATTTCCGCACTCTTGACTTCGGATTTTCCGCAGTCCGGAGTGCGGTTTTTCAGAAGTCCGGACTGCGGAATTTCAGTACTCCGGAGTGCGTTTTTTCCGCGCTCCGCATAATCACTGGGTTTTTCAGGACTTTCAGGCTCTTGCTCACCGTTTTCTTCGTCTTCATCTTCAAAATCGATACTCATTTCTATGAGTTCGGAATTATCGGGGTAGCGCAGGTAGAGGCGATTTGGCTGATTTAACCCTTGCCGGACTTCATCGAGCAGGTTTACGGATTTGAGCTCCTTAATAATTTTTTGCACTTTATCCTTTTTGCACCCAAGCAGTTTTTCCATTTGTTCACGCTTAAAGTAGAGGTAAGCTTCACCGTTATCGTCGATCCACTTATTTGTAATGCTCAGCTGTACGCGATCTCGCAAGTAAGTATACAGTAGAATTGCTTCGTTGCTGATTTCTGCCTCTACGCGAAGCGCCACAAGCCATTTCGGGAGTTGATAAAACTGCGTGCTGTGCGCATCAGATAGGGTGTAACGCTTAGTGTTCATTTAGAGACCTCATCCTATATGTTTTTAAGTACTTTTCTGTATTTTATGAAAATCTATCAAGAGAGTATATACAATTCTTCAAAAGTTCAAAAACCGGAAGTATTTCCGGTTTTTCTCAGTTCTTCTTTATATGCGGATAGCACAGCTTGTTCGATGCGTTTGTGTGCTATGGGGTTCATTGGCTTAAAAGCAAAGATTTGGCGGCGCTTGCCTTCGCGTTCGGCCAAATGCGGATATAAGACTTGTAACCCACCGTCTGCTCGTCTGGTGATGCGCACACCGTTTAAGGTGTACGCATTATCCAGAACCAAACTGACGTAGCCAAGGTAATAGCCACTGCTCGGAATAGTAACATCGACTTTTGTAACTCTCATTTTGCATCCTGCCTTTCTGGGCAAAGCTCTCCGTCTCGGTACAGCTTGCGGATCATGGTGTCTGCCTCGTTATAGGTGTAGGCTGCAATCGTCTGCATTGCACCGTTTTGTAAAATAAGCTTTGACGATGTGCATTCATAACTGCCATTAAAATGCTTCATAATTAAAGTGCCGCCATGATAGCCGTATTTGGGTTTTAATATATCTTTCACGGCTTCCTGCGGTGTAGGCATCATCTCAACATAATAATCTAACAGATCTTCGCAGTTCCAAATATACCCACTCATGATGACTTTGCGGAGCAGGTCTTCGCGCATTTCCGGGCTTAGAGAGCTCTTTGTGCTTTCGGTCTTGCTCGAAAAAGCGGAAGTACTTCCGCTTTTTGTGGCGTTTGCTACTGTCGGCTGTGTTGCTTTGGCGGCTCGCTCGGCTGCGATATTCTGTGCTTCGCCGAATTTGAGCGTTCCGGCAGCAAGATCAACCTTTTCGGGCTCGGTAAGCTGTTCCGACATTGTGCGGTAGGTGCGGACTTGCCGGTCAGAGACATGCATCAGTTCGGCGACACCCTTTTGTATGCCACCTTTAAATTCACCGGATGCCTTTAGCTCATTCAGCAACTCTCGGTATTCTTCATAAAGTGTTAGCTTTTGCTCGGCCGTGTAATCGCGTCCGCCGTTTGCGATGTGCAGCATGAGTTGTGCACGTCCGGCCGAAACGCCTTCAAAAATTCTGCACGGGATTTTGTCCCAGTGCAGGTACTGTGTGATGGCGCGGTATCTGCGTTCACCGGAAAACAGCTTGTAACGATTGCCGGACTGGATCACGCCGAGAGGATTCAGCAAACCGACGGTTTCAATTTGATCTGCTAAGTCGCGGATGCTGTCATCCGTGTCGTTTGCGGCGTATGTGTTTTTGTTTGCAAAGTCGATCAAGGAGACGTCGATCAGCTCATCACGTGCAATACCAGCATTTTCGTTGGCCAGTTCCTTAATGGTGCTCAAACCGGCATTGATGTTTCCAAGATTTAGCTTTTTCATTTCTCGACCCTCCCGATGATTTCGTTTACGACCGCTTGGTAATCGATATTACCGTTGCAGTGCTTTGCGTATGTATTGATAGGCTCGTGCGCGTTGATGGCGCGGCTCAAAGTGATGTTCTTACGCACGGTTGCGCTGAAAAAAGGAATGACGTCCTGCGATTGCAGGGCGTCACGGTAAATGGCTTTTGTTCCGTTTTTTTCATCCATGATAATTAAGCCGCCAAGTAACCGAAGGTGCGGATTGATCGTTCTGCGGATTTCAATGAGACTTTCGGCTTTGATGCGTAAGCTGTGCAGTGCAAATTCGTCCGGGATCATCGGGATCAAGATGTAATCTGCATAGCGCTGTACGTTTTCGAGAAGCTTATAGCCCTGCGGCGGACAATCTATAATAATGTAATCGTAGTCGCTCTCAATCGGTGTAAGGAGCTTAGAGAGTAAATCGTTGTATGCTCTGCCGCGAAGTTTATATTCTGTGAGCATTTCTTCGAGCCTCATGGATTTAGTGTTCGATCTCAACACATCTACACTAAAATCGGTTTTTACTATGGCGGCATTCACCGGCCAAACACCGGTGATGGCGTCATATAAGGACGGATCATCGGCATTATACAGACCATAGTACATGGTTGCGTAGCTCTGCGGATCAACGTCCGCAAGCAACACACGGTAGCCGCGTTCGGCGAGGATGGCCGAAATGTTGACGGCACTTGTGGTTTTTCCGCAGCCGCCTTTTTCGTTTGTGATAGCAATTTTAATTGACATGTAAATGTCCTCCTGTAATAAAGTCTCCGCATTGCTATACGGGTAAAATATAAAAAACCGGAAGTACTTCCGGTTTTTGGCTAAATGGAAAAAGCAGAGCTCATGTGGAGTTCTGCTTTAATGATTAAATATTGAATTGTAAACGATAGTCGAATTTATCTAAAGCTCATAATGTATTCAGTTGGTCTCTTTTTCTGGGCGAATAAACTGGAAGTTTTACTTCAAAGGGGAGGCCTCCATAAAGAACACACTGGTTCAAAAAAGCATTCACCGCACTAGACATATCAAGCCCCAAACGATTGAATAAGTCGTTTGCTTGCTTTTCTATATCAGGATCGATATAAATTTGGATAAGTTCATTCGACATATTCTTGGCCTGCTTTCAAAGGATAGCTCTTAATATATTTCTCGCCTATGCGCAACAGACAGTGCGAGAATGACTAAATGTCCGTCATCAATTTCGCAAATAAGGCGATAGTCACCTATTCGATACCGCCATTGGCCGCTACGGTTAGCGACCAAGCCTTTTCCATGGCGGCGTGGATTTTCTTCGCCAACAAGATTCTTGTCAATCCAACCTTTAATCATGCGCTGCGTATACCTGTCGAGCTTCTTGAATTCTTTATCGAATCTGGATGTCGTTTCTATAACGTAAATACTCATAAATCCAACTCTTTCCAAAGCTCAGATATAGGTCTGCTCTTGCGGCCATCGTTTACATACTCATCGTAAGCTTCTTGTGCAACCGTAAGGTCATACTCATCTTCTATTTTTTCAAATAGAGCTTGCTTGAAGGCTTCACCGAGAGATATTGCGTGAATTCGTGCATAGCTTTCTGCAAGATTTTTTTCTTCAGTAGTCAATCTAATGGAAAAACTCATATAATCATCTCCTTGTAGTACATTGTACTACTCATCTGAATCTTTGTCAACTGATTTACTATATTGTTTGAAAATAAATTAGTTTTATGAACCTAAACAGATAATTACAATCGAGCTAAGGGAAGCACCTGCCTTACAAGCAGGGGGTCATAGGTTCGAGTCCTATTGTCCCCACCAAATGTGGCCCGGTAGTTCAGCTGGTTAGAACGCTAGCCTGTCACGCTAGAGGTCGACGGTTCGAGCCCGTTCCGGGTCGCCACATTTGCCTCTGTAGCTCAGTTGGTAGAGCAGGGGACTGAAAATCCCCGTGTCATTGGTTCGATTCCGATCGGAGGCACCATATGCGGACGTAGCTCATCTGGTAGAGCGCCACCTTGCCAAGGTGGAGGTAGCGAGTTCGAGCCTCGTCGTCCGCTCCAAAAGAAAAAGACGCTGAAGATAAGGCGTCTTTTTCAAAATGGTGACATAGCCAAGTGGTAAGGCAAGGGTCTGCAAAACCCTGATTCCCCGGTTCAAATCCGGGTGTCACCTCCAGAAAGAAAGCACTTACGTTTGTAGGTGCTTTTTTGTTATATCCGGAAATATTTTGCTTGTGCAGTGCAGGCGAATATGATATGATGAAACTGAAAAAGAGTTCAATTTGCTTTAGAAAAGTGTATCGGAAGCGGCGAGTCGGCTGGAATAGTTGAATTTTGAATGTGGGATATATAAATAATGTGAGTACGCAAAATCGAAATGAGGTGTTGCATGCGCGTGAAAAATACAAATAAAATAGCTGTAATCATATTTTCGTTGATTTTAGTTGTATCGACCGGGCTTTTGATCTCTATGGGTGGAATCGACAGGCAGAGCGAAGATAACACCGTACTTTTCACAGCAACTGTGAAAAGTACAGTAATCATGGACACGGGAGAGAATATCTCTGTGGAGATCAACACGGAGGAATTCAAAGCGGGGCTGTATTTACAGCAAAGTATCTGCAATGAGATGGGCGTAGAGGACATAGAAGCGCTGAAAATCGGAGAAAAAATATCGTTTCGGGTTGAAAAAGCGAAAGCTGAACAGCTCGACAAAGCTGAATTTGTGAATATAGCGGCGCTGAAAACGGAGATGAAGGTGATTTTGTCTTTGGAGGATTATAACGACTATATGCGCGATGCTGCTTATCCCGCGCGGATGGCCGGGGGCGCGATTGCGATGCTTTCGCTTTTCGGCGCACTGTTTTTCTGGGTGAAAAGCAGGAGGGCGAAGCGGTCAAATCGGAAAGCGGAAAGCTAAATTTACCCTGAAAACTACACGAAAAATTGATGAAGTTTTCGGTATTTTGCGAATTTTTTTCTTTACCGGAATAAAGGAGCGGCAGTCGCTTTACAATTTGTGGAACCGGTGCTATACTGCATATAGACCGATTAAAACGAAAGTGAAGAAATTCGCGCGTTTTGACGGATAAAATGAGAGGATAAAAGAAATGAAGAAACAGCTTTTACATTCCGGCTGGCAACTGACGACCGTCGGAAAAAATGACACGATCCCCGCGACCGTGCCGGGCTCCGTGTACAATGACCTGCTGAACGCGGGTCGCATGGAAGACCCTTATTGGCGCGACAACGAGATGAAAGCGTTGGCGCTGATGGACGAGGATTATCGCTACAATACGACGTTCGACGTGAATGCGGACGTTTTGAACAGCGAGCGCGTCCTGCTGCGCTGCGAGGGCCTCGACACCATTGCCGACATCGTTTTGAACGGCGAGAAAATCGCGAGCGTGTGCAACATGCACCGCACGTGGGAATTTAACGTAAAAGATAGCCTGAAAACGACCGGCAACACGCTTGAGATCGTGTTTCACTCGCCGACAAAGTACATCAAAGAGCAGGATAAGATCTGCCACGCGGGCGGCAGCGAAGACGCAATGGTCGGCTTCCCGAACCTGCGCAAGGCGCACTGCATGTTCGGCTGGGACTGGGGTCCCCGCCTGCCTGATGCCGGCATTTGGCGCGACATTATGCTTTGCGGCGTGAACGGCGGCCGCATCATCAGCACATACGTGAAGCAGACGCACGGCGAGAACACCGTGACGCTCGGCATTGAGCCGGAGATCGAGACTGTAAACGGCGCGGAGCTGACCTACACCGTGACGCTCACGACGCCGAACGGCGAGGAAAAGATCTACACAGGCTCCCCGAAGGAGATCGCGGTGGAAAACCCGCAGCTTTGGTGGCCGCATGGCCTCGGCGAGCAGCCGCTTTACACGGTGCGTGTCGATTTACAGCGTGACAGCGAGACCGTTGATACGTGGGAAAAGCGCATCGGTCTGCGCACGATGACGATGCATATTGAGAAAGACCAGTACGGCGAGAGCTTTGCGCATGAAGTGAACGGCGTGACGTTCTTCGCGATGGGTGCGGACTATATCCCGGAGGACAATATTCTGCCGCGCACGAGCCCGGAGCGTACGAGAAAGCTTCTTGAGCAGGCTGTGGCGGCAAACCACAATTGCGTGCGCGTATGGGGTGGCGGCCATTACCCAAGCGATGCATTCTACGATGTATGCGACGAGCTGGGCCTCGTCATTTGGCAGGACTTCATGTTTGCTTGCGCACACTACAATTTGAGCGACGAGTTTGAAGAAAATCTCCGTGCGGAGTTCAACGATAACATCAAACGCATCCGCAGCCACGCTTCCCTTGGCCTGTGGTGCGGCAACAACGAGATGGAGATGTTCACATTCTTCGGAGGTTTGGCGCTGATGCCGAACAACCCGACGGGCCAACCGCCGATGTGGGAGCTGACCCCGAAGCAGAAGGGCAACTACACGCGCCTTTACGAGTACATTCTGCCGAAGACCGTAAAAGCGCTTGACCCGCAGACGTACTATTGGCCCTCAAGCCCGTCCTCCGGCGGCGACTTTGACAACCCGTCCGACGAGACGCGCGGCGATGTGCACTACTGGGACGTTTGGCACGGCAGTCTGCCGTTTACGGACTACCGCAACCACAACTTCCGCTATGTTTCCGAGTTCGGCTTCCAGGCGTTCCCGACGCTGAAAACGGTCGAATCCTTCACGGAGCCGGAAGACAGAAATATTTTCTCCTATGTCATGGAGAAGCACCAGCGCAACAACGCGGCGAACAGCAAGATTATGACATATCTCGGCCAGACGTACCGTTACCCGACTGCGGGCCTTGGCACGCTGCTGTATACCTCGCAGCTTTTGAGCGCCGAGGCGATGAAGTACGGCGTAGAGCACTGGCGCCGTCATCGCGGACAGTGCATGGGCGCGATCGTGTGGCAGCTGAACGACTGCTGGCCGGTTGCTTCTTGGTCGTCTATCGACTACTTCGGCCGCTGGAAGGCGCTGCACTACTATGAAAAGCGCTTCTTCGCGCCGGTGCTGCTCTCCTGCGAAGAGAAGGGCTTCTTGGATGACCCGAACCCGAACCGCGAGTGTCGTGACTTGAACACCGACACCGTAAAGAGCATCCGCCTGAACGTCTCCAACGAGACGATGCAGCCGCAGACGGTCACCTTGAAGTGGGAGCTGCGCAATAACCGCTCCGAGGTTCTGCGCGACGGCGGCGCGGTGGAAATCACCGTGCCCGCAATGGACACCGTGTGGCTCGATACCGTAGAACTGCCGGAAGCGAACATGTTCACCGACCACGTGCACTATGCGTGCTACCAGAACGGCGAGATGATCTCCGAATCCACCGTGCTGTTCTCCGTGCCGAAGTATTACGATTACATCGACCCGCAGCTTTCCTGCCGTGTGGAGGGCGATGAGATTATCGTTTCCGCAAAGGCATACGCGAAGAGCGTGGAAGTACTGAACGAGAACGAGGACTGGGTGCTTGAAGACAACTACTTCGACCTCGAAGCCGGTGAAGAGCGCCGCATCCGCATTGTGAGCGGCGACGCGAACGGTATTCATATGCGCAGCGTGTATAACATTCGCTGATTTTGCGTTAAAACTAAAAAGACAAAAGCCGTTACAAGACAGAAAATAGCTGTTTTGTGACGGCTTTTTCAAGTTTCCCTGCATTTTCTCTTGCAAAATATCGTGCGTTTGCGTATAATAGATAAAGAAATTGAAATCGTAGTGTAAACTAACTTGCGCTGTTATGATTTTGAAAGATACATGAAGGAGCGATAAAAATGATTAGAATCGGCATTGCCGGATATGGAAATCTTGGCCGCGGCGTGGAAAGTGCGCTTTCCCACACGGAAGATATGGAGCTTGTGGGCGTTTTCACACGCCGCAGCCCGGACAGTGTGAAAACGAAGACCGGCGTGCCGGTTTATTCTATGGAGCAGGCAAAAAACATGACGGATAAGATTGACGTCATGATCCTGTGCGGCGGCAGCGCGAACGACCTGCCGAAGCAAACCGCAGAGCTTGCACAGTATTTTAATGTCATCGACAGCTTTGACACGCACGCGAAGATTCCGGAGCATTTTGCGGACGTAGACGCGGCCTGCAAGAAGAGCGGCCACCTCGGCATGATTTCCGTCGGTTGGGACCCGGGTATGTTCTCCCTGAATCGCCTCTATGGTCAGGCGATTTTGCCGAACGGCAAAGACTACACGTTCTGGGGCAAGGGTGTCAGCCAGGGTCACTCCGATGCGATTCGCCGCATTCCCGGCGTACAGGATGCCCGCCAGTATACTATCCCGGTGGAGAGCGCGCTTGAAAGCGTGCGCCGCGGCGAGAACCCGGAGCTGACGACGCGCGAGAAGCACACCCGAGAGTGCTTTGTCGTTGCCAAAGAGGGTGCGGACAAGGCTGCCATTGAGGAAGCCATCGTCACGATGCCGAACTATTTCTCCGATTACGACACGACCGTACACTTCATCAGCCAGGAAGAGCTTGACCGCGACCATTCAGGCATTCCGCACGGCGGCATGGTGTTCCGCACCGGTGTGACGGGTCTGAATGGCGAAAACAAGCACGTCATCGAGTATAAGCTGACGCTTGATTCCAACCCGGAGTTCACTTCCAGTGTGCTCGTAGCGTTTGCCCGCGCGGCATACCGCATGCACAGTGAAGGTCAGGTGGGCTGCAAGACCGTCTTTGACGTTGCTCCGGCGTATCTCCACCCGGAAAGCGGCGAAGCGCTCCGCGCAAAGCTGCTGTAAGGTTCATGCAAGTTTATAATTAAAACGAAAAAAGCTGTTCCGCGTAAAAACGGAGCAGCTTTTGTATGTTTAATATGTTTTGGAGATATCTGCCTGAAGCTCGTCGATCTTATCGCGGAGCTTTAAAAAGTCGTCGAACGCGGCGGGCTTTTGTGCGGGATTGCGCAGCAGGGCGGCGGGGTGGAGGGTTGCCGTCATGTAGATGTTGCCTTTTTTGAAAAACTGTCCGTGCTCGCGTGTGATCTTGAAATCGGGTTTGATGATGCGCATGGCGGCGATACGGCCGAGGCATACGATGATCTTCGGACGCAGCAGGGCGGTTTGATTGCGCAGCCAGTCCATGCAGGCTTCCTGTTCCTCCTGCAAGGGATCACGGTTTTGCGGCGGGCGGCATTTGACGATATTTGCAATGTAGATATTCGTGCGGCGGTCGAGGTCGACGGCAGCGAGGTATTTATCGAGCAGTTGACCGCCTGCACCGACGAACGGCTCGCCCTGCAAATCTTCGTTTCGGCCCGGGCCTTCGCCGATGAACATGACCTTCGCGCACGGGTTACCCACGCCGAACACGACATTAGAGCGCACTTCGCACAGGCTGCACTTGCGGCAGTTCAGGCAGTTTTCTTTCAATTCTTCCCAGTTTTCAAACATATTTCACACCGACTTTTCGCGTTTTTTCAAATTACGGTCTTTTCTGCATTAAGTTTATCATAAATCGGAGAAAAAACATAGCCCAAAACTTGTATTTTCTGTCGGTTCGTAGTAAAATAGAAATACAAAATCCGGAAAGGACAGGTATTTTCAAATGAAAGTTATGGTTGAAACCTCCGCACGTCACGTTCACGTGTCCGAAGCGGATCTGAAGACGCTTTTTGGCGCAGACGCAAAGCTTACCGTTAAGAAAGAACTCTCTCAGCCCGGCCAGTACGCTTCCAACGAGAAGGTAGAGGTCATCGGCCCGAAGGGTTCCCTTGTTATGTCCATCCTCGGCCCGACGCGCCCGGAGACGCAGGTTGAAGTTGCACTGACCGACGCACGCAAGCTCGGTATTGCAGCACCGATTCGTGAGTCCGGTGACCTTGAGGGCACCCCGGGATGTACGCTGAAGGGCCCGGCAGGCGAAGTCGTCATTGAAAAGGGCGTCATCGCAGCAAAGCGCCACATCCACTTCAACGTGGAAGAGGCAGCGGCAGCCGGTGTGGAAGACAAGCAGATCGTCTCCGTTAAGGTCGGCAAGGAAGGCGAGCGCAGCGTGATTTTCGGCGACGTTGTTGTGCGTGTCAGCCCGAAGTATGCGGCTGCTATGCACATCGACACCGATGAGTCCAATGCAGCGGCACTCGGCGGCACCGTTGAGGGCGAGATCGTTAAGTAATTTCGCCTAAAGCTACATGAACATAAGAAAAGAGCGTGCAGATGAAAGTTTGCACGCTCTTTTTGTTATGCTTTGCAATATTCTCTGTATTTCCTCAGCACATCTTTATCGTTTTCAAACGTGATGTGCGCTGCAGCTTCTTCTGCCGGTACCCAGCAGAGCTCGGTGACTTCCTCGACCTGCCGGTGCGCTTCGCCGCCGATGTATTCGGCTGCAAAGTAGATGACATCTTTCATGACGTCCGGCTTCGGGGAGTAAGTGACGACAGCGCGAAAGCCGGTATCAAGCGTGACTGTAAGGCCGGTCTCCTCGCGGATCTCGCGCAAGGCGGTCTCACTTTCGGTCTCATTACCCTCCATATGGCCTTTCGGAAACGCCCAATGACCGCCGTTTACATGGCGGATGAGCAGAATTTCACATCCGTTTTCGGTTTGCCGCGCAATGACCGCGCCGCAGGAAATTTCTTTTTTCAAAAAATGACCTCCTTGCAATTTGCCGCGGAAAACCGCAGGCGATGAAATCGGAAAGGGCCGCCCTGCGGCAGCCCTCCCACATTATTTCACAGTGAATTTATAGATTGTTTTGGACTCGAACGGTTTCTCCGGCGTGACATAGCGGAACGGGAAGTTCTCGTGATGCACGGAATCCGGGTAGAACTGTGTCTCAAGGCACAGTGCCCCGTGGGGGACCATGTCGCTGCCGTCTTTGTTCTTCAGGCCGGAGGTGCGATTGAACGTATACAGCTGCACGCCGGGCATATCGGAATAGACGGTCATTTCGCGGCCGGTCTCCGGCTCGTAGGCTACTGCAATCTCGCGCATGCCCTCGCCGTCCACACAGAAGTTGTGGTCGAAACCGCCGCAGAGCTGGATGAGGTGGTCATCCGCGAACATATCCTGCCCGAGCGGCTTTGCAGCCGTGAAATCGAGCGGCGTGCCTTTTACGGGCAGCAATTCGCCGGTGGGAATGAGGTCGTCTGTGACCGCCGTTACCTCAGACGCGTGAATCGTCACAAGCGTGGAAAGCACGTCCTTGGAGCCGTCGGCTTTCAGGTTGAAGAACGAGTGGTTCGTCGGGTTGAACACTGTCTTACGGTCGGTCTTGCCGCGGTAGGTAATTTCCACGGCGTTGTCGGCTGTCAAAGTGTACTGCACTTCAACGGTCAGTGTGCCGGGGTAATTTTCGTCGCCGTCCGGGCTGACATGTGTGAACGTGACAGACGGTTCGTCGCCGTCGTTCGTCTCTTTCACATCAAACAGTACTTGATGGTAGCCCTTTGTGCCGCCGTGCAGCGTGTTTGCACCGTCGTTTTGATCGAGTGCATATGTTACGCCGTCAATGGTGAGCGTTGCGCCGCCGATTCGGTTTGCGTAGCGGCCGACGAACGTGCCCTGAAAGTCGGAGCCGAAGTATTCCTCGAGCGTGGCGTGGCCAAGCACGACATCGCCGAGCTTACCGGACTTGTCCGGTGTTAAAAGCTGTAAAATGCGACAACCGTAGTTTGTGAGCACAAGCGTCACGCCTGACGCGTTTTTCAGCGTATAAGCATCAGCCGTTTTCCCGCAGGGGAACGTGCCGAACACGGATTTTGTAAGAGACATGGGAAAATCAGTCCTCCTGCTTACCGAGCAGTGCAGCGCCGATGATGCCGGCGTCGTTGCCGAGCTGCGCCTTGCAGACCTTCGTCTTCTTCGCGGAGTTCATAGCATACTGCTCTCTATCGATGAATGCTCTGACCGGAGCGAGAAGCGTTTCACCCTCGTTGCAGATACCGCCGCCGATGCAGAGGATAGCCGGCTGGAAGATGTTGATCATATCGGTGAGGCCGACGGAGAGGTACTTGATGTACTCGTCAACAACAGCCTTGCCGACCGGGTCACCTGCGCGCATAGCGTCAAATGCGGTTCTGCCGTTAACCTTGGACTCGTCGCCGTCAACAATTGTCCAGATCGGAGAGTCCTTCGGGGCATCTTTCATGTGCTCTTTTGTGGTTTTGATGAGACCCGTTGCGGAAGCATAGGTCTCCCAGCAACCGTGTCTGCCGCAAGTGCAGGGACGACCGTCAACAACGATGACGGTGTGGCCGAGCTCGCCGCCGGCAAAGTTGCTGCCGGAGTAGACCTTGCCGTTGATGATAATGCCGCCGCCGACGCCTGTGCCAAGTGTGATAGCCAGTGCATTGTCTGCGCCTGCAAGTGCGCCTGCCTGATATTCGCCGTAAGCTGCAGCGTTAGCGTCATTCTCCAGAATGACGAGCTTTCCGTTTGTGCGCTCTGCCATCATGTCGCGGAGCTTGAAGTTCTTGAAATAGAGGTTGTTAGCAAATTCGATGATGCCGGTAGCACGGTTAACGGTGCCCGGGCAGCCGATGCCGATCCACGGTACATCGTCGAGGGTCAGGCCGGCCTTTGCCAGTGCATCGTTGCATACAGCGAGAATCGCATCGCAGAATGCGTCTTCCGAGCACGGAACGGGCGTCGGATGGGAAGCCTTTGCGATGATCGCGTTGTTTTCGTCTACGATACCGACGGCAATGTTTGTGCCGCCTACGTCAACACCAAGATAGTACATAATACGAACTCCTTATAGATGGAATATTCCGGCACGCCTTGCGCCCGGTCTTTTATCATAGTATACAATATAAAGCGCATGTTTGTAAATGCAAAAAGTTGAAAAATTTGCGATTTTTGCGAAATCAGCCTTTTGTGGGCAATAGAAGGAGCGTGAAAGCACAGAATTCGGGCTTGCGTGTAAGTTTTTCGATTCGCCTGTTGACATTTGATTTTACGGATATATATTTCATAACGACGTTATGAATGGAGCAAAGGAAATGGCCAAGCAGACCGCGTTGTCCGTAATATGCCTTTTTAGGGTTTCCGAGTATCCGGCTTAGCCGGGGGGATGCCTTTTTACGCGGCTGAACAGAAAAATATGAAATGCCGGAATAAAATGGCTTGATTTTATAGCCGGGATGTGCTATTATAATTAAGATAATTTAAGCCGGCGTGGCGAAATCGGCAGACGCAAGGGACTTAAAATCCCTCGATGGAAACATCGTACCGGTTCAAATCCGGTCGCCGGCACCAAAAGCCTGACACTTTTTGTGTCGGGCTTTTTTGATGTATAAAACTCGCTGTGGAGGTTTTAATATGAACAAAGATCTGACCCGGGGGCCGGTGATGCGGTCTATGCTGTGGTTTGCGCTGCCGATGATCCTCGGCAATTTATTGCAGCAGTGCTACAACATTGCGGACACGCTCATTGTAGGACGCTTCCTCGGCAAAACGGCGCTGGCGGCGGTCGGCTCTTCGTTTTCGCTGATGACATTTTTAACATCGATCTTACTTGGGCTGTGCATGGGCAGCGGTGCGCTGTTTTCCATCCGTTTCGGGCAGCGCGATGAAACTGCCTTAAAAGAAAGTGTACGGGCTTCGTTCGTGCTCATTTTAGGCGTGACGCTGCTTTTAAACGGCCTCGCATTTGCGTGTCTTGACCTCATTAAGAGCTTTTTGCAGGTGCCGGACGATGTTTGGGGCGATATGCGTGCTTACATCGCAATCGTATTCGCGGGCATTTTCGCAACGTTTTTATATAATTACTTCGCGTCTTATCTGCGCGCGATGGGTAATTCTGTCGTGCCGCTCGTGTTTTTGGCGGTCTCGGCGGTTTTGAATATCGCGCTCGACTTGTGGTTCGTCATCGGCCTCAACTTTGGCGTTGCGGGTGCGGCGGGGGCCACGGTCATCGCGCAGTATGCTTCCGGCATCGGCATCATGATCTGCGCGCTCATCAAATGTCCGCAGCTGCGCGCGCTGTGCAGCCGTTCGCCCATCCACGCGAGCCGTATCAGGGAGATTGCCGGGTATTCCATTTTGACTTGCGTGCAGCAGTCCGTGATGAACCTCGGCATTTTGATGGTGCAGGGGCTTGTGAACAGCTTCGGCGCGGCGGTAATGGCGGCGTTTGCGGCGGCGGTGAAGATTGACGCATTCGCGTACATGCCTGTGCAGGACTTCGGCAACGCGTTCTCCACATTCATCGCGCAGAATTACGGTGCGGGCAAGCAGGAACGCATCCGCAAGGGATTGAAAGGTGCGGTTCTTGTATCCGTTGTGTTTTGCGTGATTGTGTCCGCTTTGGTGTTCGTGTTCGCAAAGCCGCTTATGCTGCTGTTTGTGGAAGCGGGCGAAACGGAGATTATCGCCGAGGGCGTGCGCTACCTGCATATTGAGGGCGCGTTCTACTGCGGCATTGGCTGCTTATTCCTGCTCTACGGGCTGTACCGCGCGGTCGCAAAGCCCGGTATGAGCGTGGTGCTGACGGTCATCTCGCTCGGTACGCGCGTGGTGCTGGCATATCTTTTATCCGCTGTCATCGGTGTTACAGGCATCTGGTGGTCGGTGCCGATCGGTTGGTTCCTCGCGGATGTTACAGGCGTGGTGTACTACTTCATTCATAAAGAAAAACTGCTGCATTTCGGCGAAAGCAATTTGAAGCGTACAGAAAGCTAAATATCAATTTTTGGCGCACCGCTTGTCCGTGCTTTACGGGTGGGCGGTGCGTTTTTTACAAAAATTCAAGCGTTATTTGTAAAATGGGCGGGAGATCCTTAAAACGATGGCTGACGCTTTTGCAATATCCTTGCGAAACACGTCAATTCATGCAAAAAACAAGTGAAATTTGTTGTTTCACTTTGTATTTCTGGACAAAATACGATATATGTGATATACTTGATTTCAAATACAGTACTCAAAACCAATTTGGCTTTATTCAAACTTAAATGAAACGGCGGTGAATCTATGAAATCTCTGAAGCAAATTATCAATCGATATATTCGTTCTGCGGCAATCGTGATGGCTTTAGTGATCCTTGTGGTAATCGCCTTTGCGGAAATTCTGATTGAACAGGGCCGCGTGGAAGACATCGCTGCCGGTACATTTGTGCGTCTGGAGCAGATTATCGAAGAAAATGAGAATGAACTGAAACAGGTCAAGGAAAAATACGATAAGACCTGTTTGCATGATGCCGAAGCCATTGCCTTTCTGCTGCAAAAAGACCCGGAGGCAACAAACGATACCTTAAAGCTGAAAAAATATGCGAATCTGCTGGAGCTTGATGAAATTCATATTTTTGATGAGACCGGCACGATTGTTTCCGGCACAAATCCGGAGTATTACGGCTATTCGTTTTCTTCCGGTGAGCAGATGGCGTTTTTTGCGCCGATGCTCACGGATAAATCCTTGCAGCTTGTGCAGGATGCCGGCCCGAACACCGCTGAGGGCAAAAACATGCAGTATTCCGCCGTGTGGAGCGCAGACGGTACATTCATCGTACAGGTGGGCAAAGACCCGCAGCTTGTAACGGAGGCTATGGAGAAAAACGAGATTTCGTATATTTTTCATCAGCTCAATATCAGCCCGGCGATCGATTACTGTGCCGTAGACAGTGAAACGCTGTCGGTCATCGGCGCAACGAATGCGGATATGGTGGGGAAGACCGTGGCAAAGCTCGGTATTTCTGCTGAGAGCATGCAAAATGAGGAGCACGGCTTTCACGCAAATATTGAGGGGAAATACTACTACTGCGTTTTTAAGAAGATAGAAACCCGTTACATGGGTTTCATCATTCCAATGGACGTATTGTACGAACGTATTCCGCTTGATCTTTTGAATCTGGCGCTATGTCTGGTTTTAATCTGCGGTACGTTGACGGTTTTCGTCGCGAACTGCGTGAATCGGTACGTTATTCATGACATTCACCGCATAAACGGCAAGCTCAATCGCATCACGCAAGGCGATTTGGAGGAAAAAGTCAACGTGCAGAGCAGCCGAGAGTTTTCTGCGCTCAGCCGATACATCAACGAGATGGTCGGCAGCCTTGTCAACAACGACCGCAAAATGTCATACGTTTTGAGCCGCACGGAAATGAACATCGGCGTGTACGAGTACCGCGACGGCGTGCAGCAGGTGTATTGCACGGAGCGTATCCCGCAGATTTTTGGGTGGACGGATGAGGAGACGGCGTACTACACCGGTGACCGCGTACACCTGTATACATTCATCGAGGAGCTGCGCCGCAGCCGCATGGTCGGCGAGCGCAACGTATACCGCATTCCGGGCGAGCCGGACCGCTACATAAAGCTGGAGGAAACGCACGAGGAGAGCAGTGTTTTCGGCGTGGTGAACGACGTGACGGAGGAGATGCAGCGCCGCATGCAGATCGAATCTGAGCGTGACACCGATCCGTTGACCCGGCTTTATAACCGCCGCGGCCTGAGCCGCCGCGTGGAGCGCATTTTGGAAGCGGGTACAGGCGATACTTACGCCGTGGTGATGATCGACCTTGACGACTTGAAAGAGGTCAACGACACCTACGGGCACGAGAGCGGCGACCAATATATCATTTCCGCAGCAGAAATCTTAAAAAAGATCGTGGGCGAAAGCGGCCTTACTGCACGTCACGGCGGCGATGAATTTGTCCTGTTCCTCGAAGAAAAAAGCGAAGAAGCGCTGCGGGAGAAGCTCACGCAGCTTGAGCAGGCGCAGGACAGCTCCGAAGCCGTGCTGCACGATGGACAGCATGTACCGCTGCGGTTCTCCATGGGCTGCTGCTTCATAGATGAAGTTGCCGCGCCGTATGACGAAATGCTCGAAAAAGCGGATATTGCCATGTACCAAAACAAACGTCAGCGCAAAGAAAAGCACGGCAAGCAGCCGAGAAGGAAAGAATAAAGCAAAAAATCACCGAGATAAACCGGACAAACGGTTTTCTCGGTGATTTTTTTGCGGAATGAACGGCTTATTCTGTCAATGCGCGGGTAAGCCAGGCATCGGCGATGTCCAAAGCAAGATAAAGGCCGTTTTTCTCGCTGGTCTTTACGATCTGTTTTCTGGAGCGAATCTCCGGGTCGGTGAGCATGAGCTGCACAGTGCACTTATCGGCAACCTCCATGTCCTCCACGGTCTTCTTCGTTTTGATGTCGATCTTGATGACGTATTTATCGGTCATGTTTCCGTAGTAAATGGTATCGCCGCTACGTACAAGGGGCTTGCCGCGGTACATAGGAAACGGGCTCTTCTGCTTTTCGCTCATAGTATGCAAATCCTTTCATAAAGTCTCGTTGGGGAAAATGCCGGAACTTTCTAAGCACCGGTGCAAAGCATTCAATACACTTTTAATCAGTATAGCATAGATTAAGAAAAAAGACAACTTGTATTTGCACATTTGAAAATAAAAATTGCCGCCGACGGAAAAATCCGCCAAGCGGCAATTTCGGTTTCAGGCAATGCCGTGCATAAAGCGACGGCGCATCAGAAAACAGGCTTATTCGCCCAAATAGGTACGCACCATTGCTTTCAGCAGCTCATCGCGGTCAATCTTGCGGATGAGGCTGCGTGCGTTGTTGTGCGTGGTGATGTATGTGGGATCTTCCGAGAGAATATATCCCACGATCTGGCTGATGGGGTTATAGCCTTTTTCTTTGAGTGCATCGTAAACCTGTACGAGCACCTGCTGCATATCGAGCTTCTGCGGCGTCTCAATGCTGAATGTCTGGGTGCGGTCGCTGAAATCTTCTGCCATGTGGAACACCTCCTCGTTTTCCGATCGTGTAAAGGCTGCAAAAATACAGTCTACATTTCATTGTATGCCGGGCCCGGTGTTTTATTCGCGTATAAAAGCACAGTGGAATAAACACTGTATACAGCATACCGCAAAACAACAAAAAAAGCAAGCGGTACGAAAATTTTTAACAAATTATCTCAGCACAACGCCAATCTTCGCGAGGTTCTCGATGATGGTATCAACATAGCTTTGCACCTCGTTCTTCGCGAGCGTTTTCTCGTTCGAGGAGAACGTAAAGCGCAGCGTGATGCTCTTGACGACGCCGTTGTAGGAATCGATAAGCGCAACGTTCTTGAGCAGAGGGGTGACGTTCTGCCATGCGGCGGAAAGCGCGCTGTACGTCTGGTCTGCGCCGATGACGAGAGAGAGGTCGATATCGATGCCCGGGAACTTGGACGGCTCCTCATAGTGAATAACGGATGCTGCCATGGAGGAGAGCGTATCCATGTTCAGTTCACCGGCAACGATGACGGCTTTCTTATCGATCTTCGACTGTACGGACGGATGTACGACCGTGATAAAGCCGACGTATGTGCCGTCGAGATAAATCTCTGCGGTGTTGCGCGGGTGCTGCCAGTTGTGCTTTGCTTCCGCGATGCGGAACTCAAAGTAGCGGTGCTTCAGCTCTTTGCTGATGGAAGCCATGATGTCGCGCAGGCCGAGGTAGAGGTCCTTTTCGCTCTTAGTGCGGCTGTACAGCGCAATGCCGAGGTGCTTCTGCTCATCGCACAGACCGTCTTCGCCGAGGCCGTTGATGACGCGGGCAATCTCGAACACACCGAAATCGTTTGCGTAGGCTTTGTTTTCATTGACGTAGGTGATCATCGTCGGCACCATGGAGCGGCGCAGCACGGTGTGGTCCGGCGTCATGGCGTTGATGACGCGCACGTTGTCCTCAATCTCGATGTTGAGGTCCTTGTACTTCTTCGCGTCGCACCAGATGTAGGAGTGCACTTCGTGCATGCCATAGCGCTGCACGAGCAGGTCTTTCGTCCAGCGGTCATCATTGTTGCCCGCGGTGCGCATGACCGGCGCCAAAGCTGCCTTTGTGGTCGTAATCTTGAAGTTATCGTAGCCGTAAACACGGGTGATCTCCTCGATGATGTCGGCCTTGATGGTGACATCCTTCGTTGCACGCCAGGACGGCACGTGCGCGGTGAAGACTTCGTTTTCAAGCGTCGGTGCGAAGCCGAGCGCGGAAAGCGTATTCAAAATCTGTTCGTCGGAAATATCAATGCCCGTATAACGGTCTACAAATTTCTTATCGAACGTGATGTCAATTTTGTCGTAGTGGCGGACATAGACGTCTGTCATGGAGGAGATGATCTCCACACCCGGGTCGATCTCGGTGAGCAGCTGCATGAAGTGCTCGATGGCGACGTCGGTCATTTCCGGGTCAAGGGTCTTCTCATAACGCATGGAAGCATCCGTGCGCAAACCGATGCGCGTGGAGGACTTGCGCACGCTTACAGCATCAAAGTTTGCGGATTCAAGCAGCAGACTGTCCGTGTTATCTTCAATCTCGGAGTTGAGACCGCCCATGATGCCCGCGATGGCGACCGGTTCTTCCTTGGAGCAGATCATCAGCGTGTTTTCGTCGATGCGGCGCTTTGTGCCGTCCAGCGTTTCAAACTCGAACGGAGCGGAGAAGCGCTGTACCTGAATGGAATCGACCTTTGCGCAGTCGAACGCGTGCATCGGCTGGCCGAGCTCGAGCATGAGGTAGTTTGTGAGGTCGGCAAGCAGGTTGATGGCACGCATGCCGCAGTAAAAGAGACGAATGCGCATATCAACCGGGCTGACCTTCTTCGTGATGTTGCGCACCTTGAGGCCCGTGTAGCGGTAGCAGAGCTCTTTATCGCGGATATCGATATCGATGCCCGGCAGAGAAGCGTAGGGGGTGAGATCCATGCGGCTGACCGGCTTTAATTCGCGATTGGTCAGCGCTGCAAATTCGCGCGCGATGCCGTAGTGACCCCAAAGGTCCGGGCGGTTCGTCAGAGACTTATTATCGACCTCGAACACAACGTCCTTTACGCCGTACGCGTCCGTAATCTGTGTGCCGAGCGGCAGGTCATCCGTGATCTCCCACAGTCCGCTGTGGTCGGCGCTGATGCCGAGTTCTTTTTCGGAGCAGCACATGCCGTGCGATTCATAGCCTGCAATTTTTGCGCAGGTGATCTCCATGCCGGAAACGGAGCCGCCTTCGCGGGCAAAGGCAACAAGCATGCCCTCGCGCACGTTTGGTGCGCCGCATACGCAGTCATAGACCTTGTCGCCAGCATCAACCTTCAAGAGGTGCAGTTTTTTGGAATCCGGGTGGTTTTCGATGGAAACGATACGCGCAACAACAACATCTTTGATGTCGCGGCCCATATAATAGATGTCTTCGACCTCTGCAGTGGAAAGCGTGAATTGGTGAATCAGCTTTTCAAGGTCCAGACCGGAAAGATCAACGAAGTCGTTGATCCAGTTCATTGAAATCAGCATTATAACGACTCCTTTTCTTATTCGTGGTTGAACTGCGAGAGCACCTTCAGATTGCCGCTGTTGAGGTCGCGGATATCTTTGATGCCGTAGCGCATCATGGCAAGGCGGGTGAGGCCGAGACCAAACGCGAAGCCGGTGTATTCATCGGGGTCGATGCCGCCGGCGCGCAACACGTTCGGGTGAATCATACCGCACGGGCAAAGCTCAATCCAGCCGGAACCGTGGCAGGTGGAGCAGCCTTTGCCGCCGCAGATGTGGCAGCTGATGTCTAGCTCAAAGCCCGGCTCAACGAACGGGAAGAAGCCCGGGCGCAGGCGAACCTGTACGTCCTGCTTAAAGACCTTAGAAAGCATGGTCTTCATGAAGTAGATGAGGTTCGAAATGGAGATGTCTTTATCGATCATGATGCCTTCCATCTGGAAAAACGTGTTCTCGTGGGAAGCGTCTGTGCTTTCGTTGCGGAAGCAGCGACCCGGGAAGATGGCACGCAGCGGTGCACCGTACTTTTTCATGATGGTGTTCTGCGCGGCCGAGGTGTGGGTCTTTAACAGCTGACCGTTATCGAGATAGTAGGTGTCCTGCATGTCGCGGGCGGGGTGATGCTTCGGAATGTTCAATGCCTCAAAGCAGTTGTAATCCGTTACGACCTCGCGGTAGTCTTCAATCGTAAAGCCCATGGAAGCGAAAATTTCTTCCAACTCGCGCTGCACGAGCGTGATGGGGTGATAGGAGCCGCAGTCGGTATCCATCGGCAGCGTGACATCATATTGCTCTGCGCTGTTGACAAGGCGGTCTTCCTCCTCCTGCCGGATGCGCTCCACGTGTGCTGTGATGCGTTCGTCGACCTCGCGCTTGAGCGTGTTGATGGTCTGACCGAATTCTTTTTTCTCCGCGCCGGAAAGGTCTTTAAGGCCCTTTAAAAGCTCGGTGACGGAGCCTTTTTTGCCGAGATACGAAACGCGCAGCTTTTCGATGGATTCGCTGTCGCGCACTTCGGAAAGGTCTGCGTCAAACTTCTGGCGCAGCTCGGAAATGCTTTCTTTGATTCCCATATCAATATATCCTTTCATAAATGATTTCCGTTTTGTACCGAACGGTGAGCATGAAAAAAGCCCGCCCCATGCACAAAACATGGGGCGAGCCGGAACGCTCGCGGTACCACCCAATTTCGGCGCATTGCGCCCTCTGAAAGCCTTTAACGCAGCTACCCGTTGCAGCCTACTTCAATTTCAGCCGCACCGCTCCAAAGAGAACTTCACCTATACTCAATGCAGGCGCGTTTTCAGCCGACGGCGCACCCTCTCTGCCCACGAAAAACAGGCTACTTTTCTTTTTCATCGCGTTTCCCTGTTCGGCGTCGTTTGTATCTTTGCGACGCAACACTGTTATTTTAGCATAGAAATTTTCGGTTTTCAAGCCTTTCGCGGGATTTTATGGACAGAGTTTTGCGGTTATCGCACGGTATTCGTAATATTCGATAAAAATTCACAAATTACGCAGTTGAACTTCCGTGTGGGTTATGGTACAATGACAATATTGAATTATGGAAACGGAAGGTAATTTACAGTATGATGACAGATGTGTTTGTGGAATACATGGTGAAAAAGAAGACCGGCAGCAAGGATGTTTTGATGTCGCTCGGCGTGTCGATCCTCGGCGCGATCTTGATTTTTGTCAGCATTTTCCTGACGCCGGTTTCGCCGATGATCCCGTTCCTCGTGATCTGCGGCGTGATTTATGGCGTGTACTACGTCATCTCCTCGCGCAGCCTGGAGTTTGAGTACAGCATCACGAACGGCGACATTGCGGTAGATAAGATCATCAACCGCAGAAACCGTAAACGTCTCACGTCTTTCGATGCCAAGGCGATTGAAGAGATGGGTAAGTACACGGAGAATGCGCAGAAGTTAAAAGGTAAGCGTGTGGACAAGACCATTTTCGCGGCGGAGACGGACGACGGCAGGGACGCGTGGTACATCATTGCAAAGAGCCGCAAGACCGGCTTGACGCTTCTTGTGTTCTCGCCGGACGAGCGCTGCATCGATGCCATCAAGCCGTTTATGGACAGAAGATTAAAGTTTGAAATCTTCGGCAGAAACTAAATTCAAAAATGTGAAGCGCCCCGTTATCGGAGATTTTCCGGTGACGGGGCGCTTTTCCGTGCGGCGCGAAAATGGTTTTAATTTTCACCGCTTCCATGGTTGAAAACCGCACGGGAAAATGATACCATTAAAGCATAGAATGCTACGGAAAAGAGGCAGGTATATGCGGGTATTGACAGCGGCAGAGATCAGAGGGCTGGAGTCATGCGCGGTGGAATCCGGCGTCTCCATGGAAACGCTTATGGAGAACGCGGGCGCTGAGGTGGCGGCAGCAGTGACAGAGAAAATGGACGTCACAGGCAAGAAAACGGTCATTTTGTGCGGCAAAGGCAACAACGGCGGCGACGGCTTTGTGGCGGCGCGCTTATTGGCGGCCGAGGGCGCAAAGGTGACGGTCGTTTTGATGCAGGGCGCACCGGCCTCCGATCTTGCAAAGCAGGCGTATGACAAAATGGGCCGCGGCATTGAGATCATCATGTACCGCACGGCAGGCGGCGCGGTAGACGCGGCGGACGTCATCATCGATGCGGTGTTCGGCTTCAGCTTTCACGGCCGTCTGCCGAGCGTGATGGAGCCTTTGTTTGCACGTGCAGCGGAAAATAAAAAAGCGTTTCACATTTCCGTGAATATTCCAAGCGGTGCGGTGTGTGATACCGGCGCGGTGGAGGGCGCGTGCTTTAAGGCAGACCTTACGGTGACGTTTACGGCGATGAAGCCGGCGGGCGTTGTGTACCCGGCAGCGGGCTTCGGCGGCATGACCGTTGTGCGTCAGGTGGGCATCAAGGAGGAGCACCTTGAGATGCTGCCGTGTGACACGGAATCCGTTTTGCTCGGCAACATTTGCCCGCTGTTCCCGAAGCGCGACCCGGAGGGGCACAAGGGCACATACGGGCGGCTTTTAATGATCTGCGGCAGCGTGGGTATGGCAGGTGCATGTATTATGGCTGCGCGTGCGGCGCTGCGCAGCGGTGTGGGACTTTTGAACATCGCCATTCCGCATGCGCTGTACCCAATCTTGGCTCCCGCCGTGCCGGAGGCAATCTTCACGCTGTATGACCCCACGGAAGCGCCGGGCGAAGCGGTGCTTGATGCTATCGATAAGGCGAGTGCGTGCCTTGTGGGCTGCGGGCTTGGCACGGCGCCGTATGCGACAAAGCTTGTGGATGCCGTACTTGAAAATGCGCACGGGACGGTCGTTCTGGATGCGGACGCGCTGAATATCCTTGCCAAAACGCCGGAAAAACTACTTGTGCCGCAAGCCCCGGTCATCATCACGCCGCACCCGGGGGAAATGTGCCGTCTAAATGGCCGCACCATGGCAGAGCTGCGTGCCGACCGTTTGCAGACTGCACGTGTCTTTGCGCAGACGTACCGCGTTATCACCGTGCTAAAGGGTGCGGGCACAATTATCGCAGCGCCGAGCGGTGAAACGCGTGTGAACACAACGGGCAACCCCGGCATGGCAAAGGGCGGCAGCGGCGATGTTTTGGCCGGCATCACAGGTGCGCTGTGCGCGCAGAATATGCAGCCGTTTGAAGCGGCATATTCCGCCGTGTGCATTCACGGTGCGGCGGGTGACCTTTGCGCCGAAGCGCTTTCGCAGCATGGTATGTTGCCGACAGACCTCATCGAAAAATTGCCGCAGGTCTTTTTGCAGATCGAGGGCAAATAAATCCTGCGCATTTTGCACGGAACACACAACTTTGTAATAGAATGGAACAGGCGTGTTTAAGCGCCGAAAAAACGGGCAAGAATATAAGTAGCGTCGCGGGCGTTGATGCAAATTCTGTTCGGAGTGTGAAAACCGTGAATGTACACAGAGGCGATATTTACTACGCAGATTTAAGCCCCGTGGTGGGCAGCGAGCAGGGCGGCGTGCGCCCCGTGCTTATTGTGCAGAACGATGTGGGCAACCGGTTCAGTCCCACGGTGATCGCGGCGGCCATCACAAGCCAGCGCGACAAAACAAACCTGCCCACGCACATTGCGCTCCATGCCGAGCGCACCGGCCTGCAAAAGGATTCCATTGTGCTTTTGGAGCAGGTCCGCACCATTGATAAGCACCGTTTAAAAGAAAAAATGGGCAAGCTCGATGACGACGCCATGCAGCGCGTCAACGAAGCCATCGGTATCAGCTTCGGCCTTTACGATACATATAAGTAAAGGCCGAAAAAACCGCGCCGTTTCGGAAAAGCTCCGAGCGGCGCGGTTTGCACTTTATTTGTGTTTTTGTGTGTACCGTTCAAGGTGCAAAAGCAAGACTTCGCGATCATTCGGAAGCTGGCCGCACAGCACAGCGTCTAAGAGTTTGTTTAGGGTTTCGCCGATTGCTTTGCCCTGAAAGCCAAACGCTTGCAGGTCTTTGCCGGTGATTTTGAGTTGGCGCAGAGATAAGCAGAAATCCGCTTTTTGCAGCGCTTCGGCTTCGCTTTTGGCATCCGCAAGCGCTTTGCAGCGGTCTTCGATGCACCACGGCGCGTGCGCTAAGCTGTCTGCACGGCTTACGGCGAGCAAGCGGTAGAACTGCTCATAGCCGAGCTTTGCGAGCAGGCGGCGGAACTTTGCCGTGCGCTTTGGAAAAGCGGTATCGTGCAGCAAAACAAGCTCCACGACATTTTCGCGCGTTTTGTTGTCGCAGTGCAGCGCGCGCAGAGCTTCATCGGTGAACGCGGCGCTTTTCTCCGCGTGCCCGAAAAAGTGGTCATAACCGTCTTCACCCGTCGTGCGGACGGCTTTTTTGCCGACATCGTGAAATAAAATCGCAAGGCAGGCGATGGGGTCATCTGTGCCGATACTTTCGAGCGCGTGCAGCGTGTGCTCCCATACGTCGTACATGTGATATTTGCTGTTTTGCGGCACATCCTGGAGATTTTTGAGCTGCGGCACGGCGCAAAAAAACAACTCCGGCGCGGCACGCAGCGCCTCGGCGGCATGCGGTGCGCAGACGGTCTTTAAAAGCTCCGTGAAAATACGCTCTTTTGCGACGCGCCCGATCGCCTCATGCAGGTCGTGCACGGCGCGCAGCGTTTCGGGCTCGACCGTAAATCCGAGCACAGCCGCGAAACGAATCGTGCGCATCAGGCGCAGCGCATCTTCCGAAAAGCGCTTGTGCGGGTCGCCCACGCAACGAATGATTTCATTTTTCAGATCTTCCTGCCCGCCGAACGGGTCAATGATTCCGGTTGCGGGGCTGTATGCCATGGCGTTGATTGTCAGGTCGCGCCGCGCAAGGTCATCCCGAATATCGGTCGTGAATGCAACGCTGTCCGGGTGACGGCCGTCTGTGTAATCGCCGTCTACGCGAAACGTTGTTACCTCGTACGGTTCGTGGTCGATGAGCAGTGTCACCGTGCCGTGCTTAAGGCCGGTCTCTAAAACGGGAATGCCGGAAAAAAGCTCGATGATTTTTTCCGGCTTTGCCGCGGTCGTGATGTCCCAATCGTGCGGCGTTTTGTGCAGTAAGCTGTCGCGCACGCACCCGCCGACGGCGTAGGCCTCAAAACCGTTTTCGTGTAGGCGGGAGAGGATGAACGCGCACGGCGCGGGGAGAGTAATCTTCAGCCCGCTCATTTTAAAAAGATCGCCGTGTTGCGGGAAAGTGTACCGAAAAGCAGCGAAAACCGCAAGCGAATCGGGATGTTCTTCGTGTTTTCAAAGCGTGTGGCAGCGACGAACTCCGCCAGCGTGTACGTGTCCACGCCTTCGCTGAGCGCCACGGTCACGCGGTTGTTGCGGACATCAAGGCCGGTCACAACACCGTATTGCAGCTTGGCCGATTCTGCGTCAGCGACGAGCATCAGCGCGATGACGGGCTTCTTTTTCTTGAGGCTTTTGTAGATTTCTTTGAAAAGATCGGTGTTCGTAAGGCCGGTTTCAAGCCGCAGCTTTTGGCTGCCGAGCGCCGTTTCCATACTGCCCGTAAGGTCTGCGGGGAAGATGAGCGTGTCTTTGTCATCTGCTTTTGCGGGGATAGCGGAAGACGAAATGGGCTGTCCCAAAGAAATACATACAGCCTGCGCGGCGTCGTAACCGATGGGGAGATTCTGATCTAAGCGAAGTTGTGCACTGTTTGCGGCAGCACTGTAATACGTGCTTTTCTGCACGTCTTCAATATCGCGGTCGGTCCAAATGTCCCACACGGTGCCCTTTGCCCAGAAGCCGCCGCACACAAGCAGCAGGCACAGCACAAGCGCCGCAATCTGCCGCGTGATGCGCAATGCTGCGTCGGACGGTGTTTCGCCGCTGTACAATCTGCGCTCATGAGAAACGGATTTGTTTTTCTGTGCGGCGGGCACTTGGCGCTTTACCGGCTTTGTGGCAGGACGAGGAGCCGCCGGTTTTGCCTGCGGCGGCTGTGCGGTTTCGCGTTCTGCTTTGCGCGCGGCAAAGCGTTCGTCGAGCACGGCGGGTTTATCGAAAGTGAGCGTTTCAAAATGCTGCTCACCGGTTTCTCCTTCATCGGGATCTGCGGTGCACAGCGTCTCATCGCTGAAGACCTGCTTTTTAAAGAGTTCATTTTGCTCGCCCGCGGGCGTTTTGCGCTCGTTGTTCGGTTCCATTTTTGTCTCCTTGTGCTCAAAAAAATAGAAATTCAACTAAAAAATCGAAATATAATCGGGATTTCTTTATAAGAATAGCACGTTTGGCACTATTTTTCAATATATTAGGGTAGTTTCTGCTTGAAAAAAGCAGCGGATTCGGTTATAATCAAAAATAGACTTTCAGGGGATAACCGAAAGCCGCTTAAAAGATACGAAAAGGATGAAGCATCATGGCACTTTTTAAGGATTGGCAGGATTTTGCAGACAAGAAGTCCGCAGAGCCCGGCGCAGAACAGTACTGGACACAATATTTCCTTAGAGAAAAGGATTTTTACGAGAAGCTCCTCAAGGGCGAAGCTCCGAAGAGCGGCACCGTACAGGCACTCGCTGACCACTTCGGCGTGGATATCATCGAAATGACCGGCTACCTTGACGGTATCAACGAGAGTCTCAAGGCGGAAAACGACCTGGAGAACATGACCGCCGAGACTGAGGTTTCCCTTGATTACGAGCCGGAGAAGCTCTATTACAACATGGTCGGCGCAAAGGCCGAGTGGCTGTATAAGCTCCCGCAGTGGGATTCCATTCTCACCGAAGAGAAGCGCAAGGAGCTCTACAAGGCACAGAAGGCTTCCACCACGATCGTAAAGGGTCCGAAGGTCGGCCGCAACGATCCGTGCCCCTGCGGCAGTGGCAAAAAGTACAAGAAGTGCTGCGGCAGATAAGCTGAAAATTCAAGATGCGTCGGGCGTCCGGCGCATTTTTTCATTTTTCGGTAGCCTTTTAGAGTTTTCTATGCTATACTGAAAACGCTGAAGCGAAATTTAGCTTTAGCAAAGGAGAACACTTTAACGTATGGCAACGGTGAACAGCCCAGAGGTGTATGAAGCTTATCTGCACAGCGGATTTTTCACGCTGATACGGGAAAACACAGAGCGCGATACGCGCGAAGAAGTGCTTCAAAAGCTTGCGGAACATTTTGAATTAAACTGAATTAAACATAGAATAGGCGGGGTGCGGCTGCGGCGGCACCTCGTTTTACAAAAGGAGTACATAAATGAGCTGCGAAAAATTATATCTCACCGCGCCGGAGATGCTCGAATGCACCGCGCGTGTTGTGAGCTGTACGCCGAACAAAAACGACGGCTATGACCTTGAGACTGACCGCACACCGTTTTTTCCGGAAGGCGGCGGGCAGCTGAGCGACATCGGTGCGGTTTACGACCCCATGCAGGGCTTTGTGCCGGTCACGCACTGCTTTGAAGCGAACGGTACGGTGCTGCACCGCACAGGAAAGCCGTTTGCGGTGGGCGAAATCGTCACACTCAAAGTGGATGCCGCAAAGCGTTTGAAATACACCCAGCAGCACACGGGCGAGCACTTGCTTTCGCATGCCTATGACGTGCTGTTCGGCGCGGAAAACGTCGGCTTTCACATGGCGGGAGACGTCGTGACCATTGACCTTGACCACGATTTATCGGATGAGGAGATCGAGGCCGGCGAAAAATACGCAAATGAACTCGTTTGGAAAAATGCGCCCGTGCGTATTTTTAATGTGGACGCTTCCGAGCTTCCGAATCTGCCGCTGCGCAAGAAAAATGAGAAGCTGCACGGCGAGGTACGCATCGTGGAGGTGGAAGACGGTGATCACACCGAAATGTGCACCTGCTGTGGCACGCACTTCATGAGCACCGCACCGGTCGGCCTAATCAAAGTTTTAGAGCATGCGCGGTATAAATCCGGCTGCCGCATCACGTTCGCCTGCGGCGTGCTGGCGCTGGAGCACTTCACAAAAGAAAACGCCGAGCTGCGCCGCACCGCCGCTGCGCTTTCCGTAAAGCCGGACGGCGTGTTCGACGCGCTCGCCCGCAAGGAAGAACAGGTGCAGGGCCTGAACCAGAAGCTCCGCGAGAAAAACGCGCAGCTTGCAAAATTGTACAGCGAAAAGCTGCATGCCGAAGCACAGGAGAATTTCATTGCGGCATACCTGTCGGTCGATTTTGACGCATGCAAAACGATTGCCGAAACGCTTTGCGCGGACGATAATTTCTCTGCTGTGCTGTTCTGCAATGAAAGTGACCGTTTGCGCTATATTTGCGCGCGCGGCAAAAACGGCGCGCTCGACTGCCGTACCGTCGCACAGAAAATCAACGCTTTGCTCGGCGCAAAAGGCGGCGGCAGCCCCGTGACATCGCAAGGCTCCTGCCCCAAAACAGCTGAGACAGAGCAAAAACTTCGCGAGATTTTATCCGAACCGGTACAAAAATTGAATTAAAACAGATAAAACGCAGACTTTCCATAAGCCTGCGTTTTTATGTACGCGGCAGGGGAATTCCCTTGCCGTTCTGGCTCACAGCTCTGCTTTAATGCGGCTCATCGCGCCTTTTTCCAAGCGTGAGACCTGTGCCTGCGAGATGCCAATCTCCCCGGCGACCTCGGTCTGTGTTTTGCCGTCGATGAACCGCATGGAAAGAATTTTTCGCTCGCGGTCGGTCAGATCGCGAATCGCCTCGCGCATGGCAATTTCCTCCAGCCAGTCGCCATCCGTCGTGCCGCCTTTCACCTGATCCATAATATAAATGGTGTCGCCGCCGTCTGAAAACACCGGCTCGTAAAGAGACACCGGCTCCACGATGGATTCGAGCGCAATGACAATGTCTTCGGGCGGCAGCTCCATGCGCTTTGCGATTTCCGTGATGTTCGGCTCTTTGCCGTTTTCGTTCGTCAGCTGCTCTTTGATCTGCATGGCGCGGTACGCCGTGTCGCGCATGGAACGGCTGACGCGCACGGCGTTGTTGTCGCGCAGAAAGCGTTTCACTTCGCCGGAGATCATCGGCACGCCGTAGGTGGAGAACATTACCTCGTGGCTTGGGTCGAAATTATCGATGGCCTTGATGAGCCCGATGCAGCCCACCTGAAAGAGGTCATCCGGGTTTTCGCCGCGGCTTGTAAAGCGCTGGATGACGCTGAGCACCAAACGTAAATTGCCGCAGATCAGCTTATCGCGCGCATCTTTATCGCCGTGATGGCTGCGGTCTAAAAGTTCGCGCATCTCGTCATTTTTCAAGGTTTGCAGCTTTGCCGTGTTCACTCCGCAAATCTCCACTTTGCTCTGCGCATACGCATACATAAAAGCACCTCCACAATTTGTAATTTTTGCGGCGCTTGCAAACAGGAGTATGGGCGGTTTTAAGCGGTATAATCAGCTTTAATCAGTTTTGTATGATTTTCGCATAGAAAAAATTTACTAAAAATTAAAAAAAGTGGACATTTCGCGAGCAACATGGTATGATTGGGTCATAAGATACGAAACAGCGATGTTCCATGTACGAATATAAAAGAATATGATTATAAAATGTTATGTAAACTGGATTGCTTTGGAGGGGGAGAGAATGAAAGCTTACAAACGGCTTCTTTCCGGTGTTTTAACAGTGGTGCTTTTGCTTTCCGGCTGCGGTGCAACAGTCACAGCGGGATTATTAAAATCGAAAATCGGGTTCATCGGTGAAACGGGCAAAAACAACATGAAGCTGTACGACGAATTCAAAGACTGGGAGCGGCAAGTAAGCGCGCCGGTTGCCGTTGTGGACGAGCGCATCTATCTGAAACGCAAAGGCGAAGTGCAGCAGCTCAGCTGCGGCAAAAATGATCTTGTATGGGAATCCGAGATCGCAGCGATATACAACGGTCGAATCTATTACGTCGCGCCGAGCTCGACTGTCATGACCACAACGGTAAATTCGGGGTATCAAATTGGGAATACAAAAGGGTATACTCATACTTCGGATTATTCCGTGGTTTCGGAAACCTATCCCGAAAGAGAAGATCGCAAGTTGTTGTTTTCTGCTTCGCTGATCAATTTACCCGGCCTTAAAAAATATGATTATAGAGCTTCTGATTCGTTGAACCAAATCCCGAACACCTGCATGGAAATCCCGGATATCCACTATCTCGGCTTTTTCTGGATCGACCGAAAGCTTGCGCTGGCGGATTATGACCATGTGTTCGAGTATAACATGATGATCGACGAGGTGCGGGCTGTGCGCATGGACGAATATCACCTCTACGAAAACGACGTGTGGGCGGAGGTGCGCGACAACGGCGAGACATTATCGCTCGGCAATTATAAAACCGACCGGCGTTGGAGCTTCGGATTGGACGAGCTGAATAACGAATACGCAAAGCAGCTGTATGAGATCTATCAAGAAGAATTATCCGCGGAGCTTGAGAAAGAAAAAGCAGTGAATGAAGCAGTGGGCGCAACGAACTATCTGTGGAGTCCGACTACGCAGCTGCAATTTGATAAGGTCATTGTGGTGAACTCAAAAATTTACTTTTCAGTTGCATACACAAGTACGGATAAAGCGAACAGCTTGCTGCTTTTTGAGTTTGACCCGTGGAACGAAACGCTCTCGTATGCGGATTGTATTCCGTTGAATAAGTATATACATAACAGCGCATTGATCCCAGTAATCCAGCCAAGCACAAAATCGGGTTATGTAAACTAAATAAATTTATGTAAATTAAAAAGCGAGCCGTTCTGGTAAAGAGCGGTTCGCCTTTTGTGTGTTGTGTTTAATCTGTCAGAGCGATGATGCGACCAAGTTCGGCAGAAGTTCTGTGCGAGATGGAAATGACGGTGCGGTTTTCCGCTACGCGTTTCAAAGCGGAAAGCACGGCGCGTTCGGTCTCGGCGTCAAGGTTTGCGGTGATCTCATCGAACAGCAGCATGCTCGGTGCGGCTGCTGCAGCTCTTGCGATGGACAAAAGCTGCCATTGACCCTGCGAGAACAGATCATCGGTACAACGCGTGTCGTAGCCTTTTTCCATGCTTTCAATCGTATCCTTGAGCCCGGTGAGCTCCGCCGCAGTGTGCACGGCTTCGTCGCTGATTGTGCTGTCATATAGCGTGATCTGGTCGCGCACGGTGCCCGGCACCATGTGGAACGTCTGCTCCACGCAGCCGAACAGACGGCGGCGTTCATCATCGCGGATATCGGCCGCCGGCACGCCGTGAATGAGCACCTCGCCGCTCTGCGGCTTATAAAGGCCGAGAAGAAGCTTGAAGATGGTACTCTTGCCGGCGCCGGTGCGGCCGGTCAGCGTGACCTGATCGCCGTCCATGACTTTAAAGCTCAAGTGATCCAGCACCACGCGCTTATCGTAGCCGAACGTAACATCGCGGAACTCGACAAACGGCACGCTTCCGCTTCTTGCGGTGATGGTCTTCGGCTCATGTGTCGGTACGGTATCGGGATTTTCTTCCAGCGCGAAGAACTCGTTGATGCGGTGGATGCCCGCCAATGCGGACTGGATGGTCTGAATCTCCATGCCAAGGCTTTCAACCGGCGTGAAGATCTGCGAAATGTAGTTGATAACGGCAACAGCCGTACCGGCGGACATACCGAACAACGTCAGCACGGTGGTGTTGCCGGAAGCGGAAAGCAGCATGACGACGGCGACGACCACCGCATTCGTAATGAGGATAACGGGGGAGTAGACGGCATCATAGAAGTTCGTCTTTTCCATAGCGCGGTAGCTCTCATTGATGTACGTGTCATAGCGCTTTTCCATGTACTTCTCTTTGCCGAGGCAGTGAATGGTGCGGATGTTGTGCAGTGTTTCCGGCACGTGGCCCGAAGCGCGGCCCACGGCCTTGCGGTTTTCGATCTGCGCTGCCAGCATATTTTTCTGCACGTGGCGCGTGAAGCAGAACAGGAACGGCAGCAAAACGAGCAATACGATCGCCAGACCGCGGTTTTGAAACCAGATAACGACCAGAATACTGATGATTCTGCACGCATCGGCGAACATACTGATGATGCCGGAGGAGAATAGGGTTTCAACGGTATCGACATCGCCGACAAAGCGGGAAATGAGCGTGCCGGGCTCCTGTTTTGTCATGTTGTCGGCGGTAAGGTGTGTAAATTTGTCCATTAAGCTGCTGCGTAGCGCGTGGGTGATTTTCTGGCCGAATACCACGAGCAGACTTTCACGCGCGGATTCTGTGAACCCGGTGAGCGCCAGCATGGCGAAATACAGTAGGATACGTGCGAATGCGGCGTCGGTTCCGGCTGTGATGGAGTCCACAATATCGGCTAAGATCAGCGGCGGGATAAGTGCGAACACAACAGCGCCGATAACGGCCGAAACAATGCCGAGGGAAAGGCCTTTTTGCTTTTTTACGGTGTCAAAGATCACCGTTCTCACTTGCTTTTTGCGCGTCATGTTCGGCACCTCCGTTCTCTGTGGTATGGACTTGCGATGTATACAGGTTTTCGTATTCGGGGACGATTTTCAGCAGCTCTTCGTGTGTGCCGGTCACGGCCTTGCCGTTTTCCATCCAGATCACGCCGTCCATCTCCGGGAAAAGGTATAACCTGTGCGAAATCAAAAGCACGATGCTGTCTTTTGCGAGCGCTTGCAAATTGACGAACGCCTGCTTTTCCGTGTTCTTATCGAGCGCGGAGAACGGATCGTCCAGAATGAGGATCGGCTTATCGTGGCACAGCGTGCGGGCAAACGCAAGGCGCTTTGCCTGACCGCCGGAAAGGTACGCGCCGCCGCTGCCGATGAGCGTATTTTTGCCGTCGGTCATTTCCGCGACCTCCTGCTTCATGCACGCAGCGTTTAAATACGTATCGCTGTTTTTGCTGTCGCCGAGCAGAACGTTGTTTTCCACGCTGTCGTTAAAGAGCTCCGGATCGTGTCCAAGGTAGCCGACGATGCCCGTGCGCACGCTTTGCTCCATGTTTTGCAGCTCCGCGCCATCCACCGTGATGTGGCCTTCGTATGGATATTCGCACAAAAACGCCTTGCCGAGCGTCGATTTGCCGCATGCGACTGCGCCGGTGATGCCGATGATCTGGCCCTTTTTCGCCGAGAACGAAATATCGTCGAGAATTTTCTTACCGTCCGGATATGTAAAGCTCAGGTGCTTGACGTTGAGCGCCTCAACGGGCGTTTTCTTTACTTTGACTTCATCGGTTTCGTTTTCCTCTTCCTGCGGTAGCAGGGGCTTGATGCGGTTCCAAGAGACCTGCGCCTTATGCACCGCGTTAAAGAGCTTTGCGGCGCTGGAGGATTTTACGGAAAGCTTTACAAAGCATACAAGAAACGTTGTAAACGAAGCAATACTCCATACTTGCCAGCCGGTACCAAGCACATTCTTCTGGCCGAAATACAAAATGAAGAACACGCCCGCCATAGAGATGATGCGGTAGATCGGCGGCATGGCAGCGTTCCAGATGTTCGCTTTCACGGCTGCTTTTTCATAGCTCGTCAGGTTTTCTTCGTATACAGCCTGACGCTTTTTTTCAAGACCGAAAACGCGGTAGGTCATAGCGTTTTCTGCACGGTCCAGAGTAGCGGTGCTCAGCCGGCCGGATTGCTCCTTGTACGCCGCGCCGGCTTTTTGAATGACTTTTTTCATCTTTTCCGCCGTAACATACGAGATCGGCGGGAAAAGCATGCACAAAATAGTCAAACGCCAATCATACCACAGCAGCATGCAGAGGTATGCTGTCAGCGCCACGCCGGTGTCGAAAATCTCGGTCGTGAATTTACGCATGCCCTCCACGCAGTCGTCTACGTCAAGAATGGCCTTCGTCATGATATTGCCTTCGCCTTCTTCGCGCAGGCTTGCACGGCTTTTTTTCACAAGGCTGCCGTACAAAGTTTCTTTCATGCGGCGATTCACATTGTTTGCAAAGCGGCGTACGTAAAAGCGCTTCACGTAGCGTGAGATCTGCACGACCGCCGTGACGACCGCAAAGCTGATGACGAGCATCAGCATGCCGGAGAACTGTCCGGTGCCGTTTAAAATCTCTACAAGGTACCCGGTCATCGTGCCCTCAAACCACGGTCCGGTCAAAAGACCGATATTGTAGATCAGGCCGGAGACTGTGACAATCAGCAGTGCTCTCCACTCCGCCTTAAAGTAAGAGAGGACACGATTCGGTTGAAACTCCGCAGACTTCCTATTTGTCTTCATTTTGTGCCTCTTTCTCTTTTACGCGCTGCGCGACATGCAGAAAACCTGCGCGGCGTTCTTCTTTGGATTTTAAATAGAGGGTGTTCAGTGTTTTGCAGAACACCTCTTTTTCATCGTCAGGCAGGCCGTCGAGCAGCCACTCGTAAAACGAACCTTCAATTTCCGCCTTGGAGTTGCGGAGCGCTTCGGCTTTTTCAGTGGGGTAGAGCAATTGACTTCTGCCGTCCAGAGGATTCGGCTCGCGGGTGAGATAGCCCTTTTCCTCCAGCCGCGCCACGCGACGCGCCGTTGCGCCCTTGTCGATCTTCAGCGCTTCCCACATTTCTTTTTGTGTTGTGCCGGGGTTATGTCGTACAAAGTGGATCACATCCATTTCCGCTGTGCCTATGCCGTCTTCTTTCATCGTCTGCACCGTAAACCGATTGGCTTCACGGGCGATCTTGGTTATCTTGCGCTCTGTGTTGTCCATAGAGCTGTGCCTCCGTTTCAGATAAAAACGTTTAGTTGTATGTTCAACTAAAATAGAGGATAGCACAACTAAAACGCACTGTCAACTACATAAAGTAAATAAAACTTCTTGAGAGTTAGCAATGCCTAACTCTCTTGCTGTAACGAAAGGCGAGCAGCCGGAGATTTCCGCTGTTCGCCCTTTGTGTTATTTGTCTGCTTTTGATTCTTCTTTCAGTTCTTCCGTGCGGGTGTTGTAGATCTCGGTGAATGTGTGCGTCACACCGCGTGATTTATATCCGACCATCGTGTCGAGACAAACGGAATGGATGCTGTTGAAAATACTCTTTTCTATATTCGGATTATCGCGTTTTAAGCGGCGCAATAAAAGCTTTGTTTCCTGCCGCTTAGAGACGCTTACGTCATTGTCACACGTTGCGCAGTTTTCCGTAAAGCGACATGCACACTGGATAAACTCCAAATCGTTGTATCTTTTCCATGATAAAATGTCGTCTTCATGGATGCAATACATGGGGCGGATGAGCTCCATACCTTCAAAATTTTGGCTGTGCAGCTTTGGTGGCATCGCCTGTAATTGCGCACCGTAAAACATGCTCATCACGGTGGTTTCCACAACGTCACTGAAATGATGCCCAAGTGCGATCTTGTTGCAGCCGAGCGACTTCGCTTTGCTGTATAAATGTCCGCGACGCATTTTTGCACACAAATAGCACGGGTTCTTTTCGGTGTTGTTTGCCACGGAAAAAATATCGGTCTCAAAAATCGTGATCGGAATGTGCAGTAATGCCGCATTGCTTTCGATTTTCTTACGGTTCAGCTCATTGTAGCCCGGGTCCATCACAAGGTACACAAGCTCAAACGGCACTTCGCTGTATTTTTGCAACTCCTGCAAAAGCTTTGCCATCAGCATGGAATCCTTGCCGCCGGAGATGCACACCGCAATCTTGTCGTTTTCCTGAATGAGCTCGTAACGCTTTACCGCAGCGATGAACGGCACCCAGATCGACTTGCGGAATTTCTTTTGTATACTGCGCTCAACGCGCTGGTAGGGTTCAAGTTCTCTTTCCATTTTATGTAAACTCCAAATATAGCTTGTCGAAGATCCTCTCAAATTCATCGAGTTCATCCTCGGTCATCGGATGGCTTAAACGGATGCGCCAAGAGTTCAGCGCATTTTTACGGTCGCGGTTCACGGCATACATCGTGCGGGAGGGGGTGTTTTCCACGGAGCAGGCGTACTTGCAGCGTAATCCAAGTAGATTATGCGCCGATGCCGCGGCCTTTGAAGCCGGTCAGATCTTTGATGACTTCGCCTGCGATGATGAGTCCCACAACGGATGGCACAAAAGCGTTGCTGCCCGGCACCTGACGGCGCTGCGTGCACTTTCTCTCGGTGCCCGGCGGGCAGATGCAGTGCGTGCGGCAGCTTATGGCCATGTCGTCCACGGGCGTGATGGGCAGCTCTTTGGAGTAAACCACTTTCAGCTTGCGCACGCCGCGCTTTTTCAGTTCGTTGCGCATAACCTTTGCCAGCGGACAAACGGAGGTCTTGTATAGGTCTGTCACTTCAAACGCGGTCGGGTCTACCTTGTTGCCAGCACCCATGGAGCAGATGATCGGCGTTTTCGCCGCTTTTGCGTTCATCACAAGCGCAATCTTGCCTGTCACCGTGTCAATGGCGTCCACAATATAATCGTAGTGTTTAAAATCAAACTGGTCGGCCGTTTCGGGCGTGTAGAATGTCTTGTATGTGCGCACCACGGCGTCCGGGTTGATGTCTTTAATGCGCTCGGCCGCAACATCCACCTTGTACTGACCGACCGTCTTGCGCGTCGCGTAGATTTGGCGGTTGATGTTTGTCAGGCAGACCTTATCGTCGTCGATGAGGTCGAGCGAGCCCACACCGCTGCGCGCAAGCGCCTCTACCGTGTAGCCGCCCACGCCGCCGATGCCGAAAACGGCTACGCGCGCATCCTTTAGCATCTCCATGGCGTCACGGCCATAGATCAGCTCCGTTCTGGAAAATTGGTTCAACATATTTCTTCGCTCCTTAGCGTTTGTCTTTATATCGCCTATAAATTCAGTATGCTTTGTAAAGTATACAAAACTTAAACGGGAAAGTCAAGATAATACCGATTATACCGCATCTGCCGTTTCCATGCAATACCGCTTCCTTTTTTAGAACGGGTGTGCTATACTGTAAACCCAAGATCAAAAGAGTGGAAAAAGGGGATAGTATGGAACAAAATGAAATTTACGCTGCGCTGCCGGGAGTTTTGCTGCCGTGGTACGAAAAAAACGCGCGCGACCTGCCTTGGCGGCACACGGAGGAGCCGTACCGCGTGTGGGTTTCGGAGATCATGCTCCAGCAAACGCGTGTGGAAGCCGTCATCGGGTATTACGAGCGCTTTATGGAAGCGTTCCCCACGGTACAGGCACTTGCAGAAGCCGACGAAGCCCGCGTGTTAAAACTCTGGGAAGGACTCGGTTATTACTCCCGCGCACGAAATTTGCAGAAAACGGCAAAGCTCCTCGCTGAAACGCAAAACGGCGCTTTTCCCGATACCGCCGAAGCGCTCGAAAAGCTGCCGGGCATCGGCGCATATACGGCAGGCGCAGTGGCGTCCATTTGCTTTGAGCAGCCCGCGGCGGCTGTGGATGGCAACGTGCTGCGCATAATCATGCGCATGATGGCGGACGACCGCCCGATCGACCTGCCGCAGGTAAAAAAAGAGATAGGAGAGGCGCTTTGCAAGGTCTACCCGAAAGGGCACTGCGGCGCGTTCACGCAGGCGCTCATGGAGCTTGGCGCGTGTGTCTGTACGCCGAAAAGCCCCAAGTGCGAAATCTGCCCCACGCAAAGCTTTTGCCGTGCATATAAAGCCGGAAACGTCACAAAATACCCCGTAAAACGTCCGAAAGCCGCAAAGAAAACAGAAGAGCGCACCGTGCTTTTGCTCGAATGCAACGGCAGATTCGCCGTGGAAAAGCGAAGCGAGACGGGTTTGCTCGCCGGGTTATGGCAGTTCCCGAACGTACCTCAAAAGCTCGATGCCCAAACCGCCGTGCAAACAGCGCAGAGCTTTCACACCGATCCGAAGGAGCTGATGCTCGAAACGCACAAGACGCACATTTTCACGCATATTCGCTGGGAGATGACCGGCTATGTGATCCGCTGCAACGCGATGTCCGAAGCGTTTACGTGGGCAAGTCTTGCGGAACTTGAGCGCGATTTCGCACTGCCCACCGCCTTTCGGCAATTTTCAGACGAGCTGAAACCACTATAAATAAACAGCAAACAGCCCGCAGCAAGAAAACCCAAGCTGCGGGCTGTGCTTTTATGCGATTTTAGTCGTCCAAAATGCCGTGCATCGGGTTGTTTTTCATCGGCGCGGTGCGCGTGTAATGCGTCGTCAGCGGGATGAATTTGCCCTCGCGACTGGATTTTTCAAAGCTCGTCAAAATCTCCAGCACATGATACTGCTGCTGGCAGTTCGCGCGGAAATCGCGGCCGGTGCGCAGCGCCTTGCACATGTCGCTGAGGCCGAGCGCACGGGAGTTCACGTTGTAGTCGAACAGCAGAGGAATCTCCTTGTAGCCGGCGTAAGCGGGCAGATTGCCTGTGCGCAGACCGGGATCGGAGTGCGTTGCTTCCACGTCTTCGGGGCGCATCAAAAGTACCGGGCCGCCGAACGTGTTCGGATCCGGCACGATCATCGTGCCCTTCGTGCCGTAAATTTCAAAGCGTGCGTAGTTCTGCGAGGGATAGTACACGTCAAACGTCGTGAACACCTGCGCAATGGCGCCGTTCGCGAACGTGATGTTGCCGGTGAGGTACGTATCGGCCTCCACGTCGATCTTTTGGCCGTAATGCGGCTCGGAGGTGATCAGACGCTCTTTAAACGACTTTTTCGTCACAGCCGTTACACCGACTGCCTCGCCGATGAGCTGCACGAGCGCCGTCACGTAATACGGGCCCATGTCCATCATTGGACCGCCGCCTCTTTTATAGAGGAAATCCGGGTCCGGGTGCCATGTCTCGGGGCCGTGCTGAATCATTGCGCATGTCGCACCGATGACATCGCCGATCAGCCCGTCATCAATGACCTTGCGTGCGGTCTGGATGCCTGCGCCCATGAACGTATCCGGTGCGCCGCCCATGAGGAGATTTTTCTCCTTTGCGAGCGCCATCAGCTCTGTGCCTTCCTTCATGTCCGCCGCAAGCGGCTTTTCGGAGAACACATGCTTGCCGTGCTCCAGCGCGGCTTTCGTCACGCCGTAGTGCTCATACGGGCGGGTAAGGTTCAGAACAACCTCCACTTCGGGATCGTTGAACGCTTCATACATATCCTTATAAATTTTCGGTACGGGGGTTTTTGCGCCTGCTTCAATGTATTCCTTCACCGTCTGCACGCCTTTTTCCGCGCGCTCCGGGATGAGGTCGCATACGCCGACGAGCTCCACCTCTTTAAATACGGTCGTGATGTTTTTAAGGTAAATGCCGCTGATGGCACCGACGCCGATCATTGCAACCTTTACGGGATTTGTGTTTGCCATAAAATTCACTCCTAAATAAACTTAAATGTCCAGCACGTCTCGAATGTAAATTCTGGAGACCTCTGCCGAATGGAAGTTGCCGACCTCCGGGCGGTCGAGTTCCACGCACAAAATGCCGTCGTAGCCGATCTCCTCAAGCGCTGCTTTCACAGCAGGGAAGTCGATGGTGCCGTGGCCGAGCGCGCGGAATGTGCCCATTTTGTCTGCACCCTCTGCGGTCTTCAAAGCGTAGGTGTCTACGTCTTTGAGGTGCATGTACGCAAGGCGCGGGCCGACCTTCTTGATGAGCTCGACGGGGGACATGCCCGCAAGCGTTGTGTGTGCCGTATCGATGCAGAACGAAACATAACGCGGATCGGTGTGTGCCATCAAATAATCAATGTCGCTTTCCCAGAACACGCATGTGCCGTAGTGCGGGTGGAAACACAGTGTCACGCCCTTTTCCTTTGCGTAAGCGCCGAGCGTGTCCGCAATGGCACAGATTTTATCGAGCACCTCGGGGTTTGTCGGGCGCTCCAGCGGACCGCCGTCACCGAAATACCCGCCGTGCTGGCAGTTGTACCACTTGCCGCCGATGGCTGCGAGAAAATCGATCTGCTTTTTGCCGACCTTGATGTTTTCTTCCACGTCGGTGCCAAAGTGACCGTACAGGTTCACAAGCTCCACGCCGCAGCGCTTTTCCATCTCGATGAGCTCGTTCGGGTCTTCAAAATAATCGCCGATAAAGGCGAAGTTTTCCACATAGTCATAGCCGAGGAACTTGCATTCCTTAAAAGACTGCTCCAATTGCTTTTTGGCGGTCTCAGCGTCCTTGGCGGTCAGCCAAGTCCAACCTGTATATGCTGCTTTCATAATCGTATTGCCTCCATATTAGTCGTCTAAAATGCCGTGCATCGGGTTGTTCTGCATCGGTGCCGTGCGCGTGTAGTGTGTTTTCAGCGGGATATATCTGCCCTCGCGACTGGATTTTTCAAAGCTCGTCAAGATCTCCAGCACGTGGTGCTGCTGTTGGTAGTTCGCGCGGAAATCACGGCCGGTGCGCAGCGCCTTGCACATATCGCTGAGGCCCAGCGCACGGGAGTTTTCGTTGTAGTCGAACAGCAGCGGCACTTCTTTGTAGCCGGTGTAATACAGCGGCGCGTTGTGCGCCATCAGACCGGGGTCGATCGCCTGCCCGCTTACCTGATCCTCCGGGCGGTATACGAGCACCGGGCCGCCGAACGTGTTTGGGTCCGGCACACAGATGGTGCCCTTTGTGCCGTACAGCTCAAAGCGGCACTGTGCGCCGGGTGCGTAATGCACATCAAATGTCGTGCAGATCTGCGCCACCGCGCCGTTTGCAAACGCAATGCTGCCCGTCAGATGCGTGTCGATATCGACGTCGATTTTCTCGCCGTAGTGCGGCTCGGACGTGATGATGCGCTCCGGGAACGTCTTTTTCGTCATGCCGATGACGCCCTTCGCTTCGCCGATGAGCTGCACGAGCGCCGTCACATAATAGGGACCCATGTCCATCATCGGGCCGCCTGCGCGCTTATAATAGAACTCCGGGTCCGGATGCCATGTCTCGTGACCATGGCAGATCATCGCGCAGTTCGCCGCAACAATGTCGCCGATGTACCCGTCATCGACAAGCTTGCGCACGGTCTGGATGCCTGCGCCCATGAACGTATCCGGTGCGCCGCCCATCAAAAGGCCCTTTTCTTCAGCGAGGGCGACAAGCTCGTCGCCTTCCTCCATGTCCGCCGCAAGCGGCTTTTCGGAGAACACATGCTTGCCGTGCTCCAGCGCGGCTTTCGTCACGCCGTAGTGCTCATACGGGCGGGTAAGGTTCAGAACAACCTCCACTTCGGGATCGTTGAACGCTTCATACATATCCTTATAAATTTTCGGTACGGGGGTTTTTGCGCCTGCTTCAATGTATTCCTTCACCGTCTGCACGCCTTTTTCCGCGCGCTCCGGGATGAGGTCGCATACGCCGACGAGCTCCACCTCTTTAAATACGTTCGTGATGTTTTTAAGGTAAATGCCGCTGATGGCGCCGACGCCGATCATTGCAACTTTGACCAAATTGAATTCCTCCTTAATGAAAGTAAATCGCCGCCACTCGGCAATTCACGCATCCATTTTTACGTATATTATACACGTTTCGCATAAAATAGCAAGATGTTTTACTTAAGTTTCGGGCAAATTTGCGTGCAAGGCAAAAAGCATCGGATCTTCTTGCTTTTTTACATTCCCTGTGCTATACTGTACTGCGAAAACTGAATGAAAACAACAGGTGCCTTTCGTGTGCTTTTAAAAGCGCATAGAAAAGGGTAAAAGGGAAGCGGGTGCAAATCCCGCACGATCTCGTCACCGTGATAAGGGAGTTTGCCGCCATGGCGTTTTGCCGGTCACTGAGCATCGCTTGGGAAGGCGGCGGCAGATGACGATCTTTCAGCCGGGAAACCTGCCTGTGTGTTGGTACGGGAGTGTCACACTCCAAATCACGAGGAATTGGTTGTACCGAAAATGCTCTGACTATACGCCGGGGTCTTTTTGTGTTGCCGTTCTATTACATTTTGTACGTTTCAGCAGCGCAAAAGACCTCGGCTTTTCTCATGGGCATACGGTGTATTTGAAGAGAATTCAGATATGCCTTGGTTTCCTGTACCTTTCTTTCAGCGAAAATACGATAAGGGCCGATATTGCCCACGGAAAGGAAGCACAACCCATGAGTAAGCTTACATGGAAAAAGACCGCCGCACTGGTAATGGCAGTTACAATGCTCACGACCGCTGCCGCAGGCTGCGGCAATAACGCGTCTTCGAGCGCATCTTCTGAGGAGAGCAGCACTTCTTCCACAGTTGAAAGCAGCGCGGCGAGCGCAACCGAGGAGGAAACAGACGAAATGGCAGCGAAGAATGTTGCGGATCTCATCGATGCAATCTATGTGCAGGAGCGCAATGACAATACCGATGAAGAATGCAAAGCAGCAAAAGAAGCTTGGGACGCGCTGACCGATGCGCAGAAGGAGCTTGTGGAAGGCGATAACGCCGACCCGGATTACTTCGGCCGCGATACGGGCGATGCTGCAAAAGACGATCCGCGCAACGAAGACGAAATCGGCGAAAACGAGCTGCTCGTTGTCAGCTTCGGTACGTCCTTCAACGACAGTCGCGTAAAGGATATCAAGGGTATTGAGGACGCTCTGCAGGAAGCTTACCCGGATTGGTCTGTCCGCCGCGCGTTCACTGCGCAGATCATCATCAACCACGTGCAGGCGCGTGACGATGAGAAGATCGATAACATGCAGCAGGCGCTTGATCGCGCTGTTGCAAACGGTGTTAAGAACCTCGTTGTGCAGCCGACGCATCTCATGCACGGCGCAGAGTACGACGAGATGAACGAGTTGCTTGACCGGTATAAGGATAAATTTGAGGGCATCGCTGTTGCAGAGCCGCTGCTCGGCGAAGTGGGCGACGACGCGACGGTTATCAACGCGGATAAGGAAGCTGTTGCAAAGGCCATCACAGCTGAAGCTGTGAAAACCGCCGGTTATGATGACGTCGCTGCTGCTGCAGAAGACGGTACCGCATTTGTCTTTATGGGCCACGGTACGGCGCATGTTGCAAAGGTCAGTTACAGCCAGATGCAGACCACCATGGAAACACTCGGCTACACGAACGTATTCATCGGCACCGTTGAGGGTGAGCCGGAAGACACCTCCTGCGAAGCCGTTATCGAAAAGGTAAAGGAAGCAGGCTTTACGAAGGTTGTGCTCCGTCCGCTGATGGTCGTTGCAGGTGACCATGCCAACAACGATATGGCTGGCGACGATGAAGATTCCTGGTTGAGCCAGTTCAAGGCTGCGGACTGCTTCGACAGCGTTGATACGCAGATTGCGGGTCTCGGTGAGATTGGGGATATTCAGCAGATCTACATCGACCACGCGCAGGCAGCGATCGATTCCCTGAATGGCTAATCCGTAAACACAGCGCCCGGAGAGAATCGCTCTTCGGGCGCTTATGTTTATAGATTGTTTTTAAAATAAAGAAGAGGTATAACAAAATGAAAAAGAAGCAGATTACAGCCCTTTTGCTCTCAGCGCTCCTGATCTTCGGGTGCAGCGCGTGCGCAGGCAACACGAATGAAAGCAGTGCGTCTTCCGAAACTTCCGTTTCAAGCGCAGAGCCTACCCCCACCGAAGAGCCGGACGTTGTGCCGGAAGACGGCGTGTACACGGCAGAGTTCAAAACGGACAGCTCTATGTTTCAGGCGAACGAAGCTTGCGAGGGCATGGGTACGCTGACAGTTGAAAACGGCGAGATGACGTTCCACGTCAGCCTGCGTTCTAAGAAGATCTTAAATCTGTACCTCGGTACGGCAAAGGACGCAAAGCAGAACGAAAACGAATGGCTTCAGCCGACCACCGATACCGTCACCTATAAAGACGGCACATCGGAAGAAGTCTACGGCTTTGATATCCCACTGAAAAGCGTCGATAAAGATTTTGACCTTGCGCTCATCGGCACGAAGGGCACGTGGTACGACCACAAGGTCAGCGTGCGTAACCCGCAGCCGCTCGTTGAGGACACCGCAAGCGACGCAGAGACCGAAGTCCCGAAGGACGGCACGTATACGTGCAACGTCACGCTTGAGGGCGGTTCCGGCCGTGCAACAATCGAGAGCCCCACGGAGCTCACCGTTGCGGACGGCAAAATGACCGCGGAGATCACATGGAGCAGCCCAAACTACGATTACATGATCGTGGACGGCGAAAAGTATCTGCCCGTCAATACTGAAGGCAACTCCGTGTTTGAAATTCCCGTCGCCGCACTCGATACCGCACTCGCCGTTACGGCAGATACCACCGCTATGAGCACTCCACACGAGATCGAATACACCCTGACGTTTGACAGCGCGTCTCTTACCGCATGAGACGGCTTACAGCGCTTTTAGCGGCGCTTTTGCTTCTGGCTTGCACGGGCTGCGCAGCAAACCCGTCGCAGCCTGAGAGTACATCAAGCCCAGCGCAGGCCGATGAAATGCAAGCAGATTTTCAAGTCGAAAGCGCCTATCCGCTCGAATACGCGAAAGAGTTCACTGTGGATGAGTGCACCGGCGGTACAAGGCTCATCACCATTCAGAATGCCCGCTACCTCGTCGTGCCGGAAAACAGTACCGTGCCGAACGGTCTTTCGGAAGACATCACCGTTTTGCAGAAACCGCTTGAAAATGTCTATCTCGTCTCCACGTCTGCGATGGACCCGATCCTGAAGCTCGATGCACGAAGCGCCGTCACGCTTTCCGGCACGAGTGCCGAAAACTGGTATCTGCCGGAAGCGAAAGAAGCCATGGAAAACGGTGAAATTTCCTACGCGGGTAAGTACAGCGCGCCGGATTACGAGCGCATCGTGTCTGCAAACTGCGGCCTCGCGATTGAAAACACAATGGTCTACCACACGCCGGAAGTGAAAGAGCAGCTTGAAAAGTTTGGCATTCCCGTGCTTGTTGAGCGCTCCAGCTATGAATCCGACCCCTTGGCACGCATGGAGTGGGTGAAGCTCTATGGCATTTTATTTGATAAAGAGGCAGAAGCCGAAACGTTCTTCAACGAGCAGGTTCAGCGCATCCGGCCGCTTTTGGGGCAGGATACCACAGGCAAAACGGCAGCGTTTTTCTCTGTGACGTCGAATAACCTCGTCACGGTGCGTAAATCGAACGATTACGTTGCGAAGATGATTGGCATGGCGGGCGGCGAATACGTTTTTTCCAATCTTTCCGATAACGGCAACAACCTCGCAACAATCAATCTTTCGCTCGAGGAGTTCTACGCCGGCGCGAAAGATGCAGATGTTTTAATCTACAACAGCACCATCGAGGGCAAGATTGAAACAACCGAGCAGCTCTTATCAAAATGTCCCATGCTGGCAGATTTCAAAGCCGTGCAAAACGGCAACGTCTGGTGCACTACGCAAAGCCTGTTTCAGGAAAGCATGGAGCTGCCCGATTTGATTTTGGACATGAACCGCGTGTTCGCGGCGGAAAGCCCGAATGCGGCCAACGAAGATGAACTGAAATTCCTGACACATGTAAGCTGAGGAAACCATGAAACTAAACGGCACAAAGCGTCTGACAATTTCATATATTGCACTTACGGCTGCATTGCTCGCGCTGTTTATGCTGAACATTTTCTGCGGCAGCACGGCCCTTTCGCCGAAGGATATTTTAAGCACGCTTTTCGGCGCGGGGAATAACGCACTCGCGCAAAAGATCATATTTGGTTTACGCCTTCCGCGTGCCGCCATGGTCGTTTTGCTCGGTGCGGCGCTGTCCGTTGCAGGTTACTTATTGCAGACTTTTTTTGCAAACCCCATCGCCGGGCCATTCGTTATGGGTGTTTCCGGCGGCGCAAAGCTCGCCGTTGCACTCACGATGGTCGTGCTTTTAAATCACGGCTTGTTCACAAGCTCACTCACGCTGATTTTAGCGTCATTTGTCGGTGCCATGGTCGCTATGGGCTTTGTCTTGGCCGTTTCACAGCGCGTAAAGCGCGCAGGCGTGCTCGTTATCTGTGGCGTGATGATTAGCTATATCTGTTCGGCTGTCACGGACGTTGTCGTTGCATTTGCGCAGGATTCCAACATCGTGAATCTACACAACTGGTCGATGGGCAGCTTTTCCGGCATGACGTGGGAGAATGTCCTCACGGCGGCTTTAATTGTGTTGCCGTGCCTTGCGCTTTCGTTTATGCTTTCCAAACCGATGGCGGCGTACCAAATGGGCGAAGCCTATGCGCAGAGTGTCGGCGTTTCCGTGCGTCCGTTCTCAGTCGCACTTGTGTTGTTATCTAGCCTGCTCGCGGCATGCGTCACGGCATTTGCGGGACCGATCTCCTTTGTCGGCATCGCGGTGCCGCATCTCGTAAAGCGCACACTCCGCAGTGCAAAGCCTTTGCACGTGCTGCCGGGGTGCGTTTTAGGCGGTGCAGCATTTTGCCTTTTGTGTGACCTCATCGCGCGCAGTATATTTGCGCCGACGGAGCTTTCCGTCAGCTCCGTCACGGCGATTTTCGGCGCACCGGTGGTCATTTTGCTGCTTGTGCGCAAGCAGAGAAGGGAGGCGGCAGCATGAGCTATTGCGAAGCGAACGACCTTGCGGTCGGCTACAATTCGCCGCTTTTGAAGCATATCAAATTCGCCGCCGAGCGCGGACAGATTTTGACGCTTATCGGCCCGAACGGCGCGGGTAAATCGACTCTGATGAAAACGCTTGCCGCGCAGCTTGCGCCGCAAGGAGGGGCCGTTTTGCTCGATGGGCAGTCCCTTTCGGTATACTCACCGAATGCCCGCGCGCGCAAAATGGCACTGATGGTGCCGCACACGAACCGCACAGAGCTCACGACCTGCTTTGATGTCGCCGCAGCCGGGCGTTACCCGTATACCGGTCGTCTCGGAATCCTCTCCGAAGAAGATAAAAAGCAGGTTTTCGACGCGCTGCATCTCGTAAATGCAGCCGATATTGCCGACCGCGATTTTGATAAGATTAGCGACGGTCAGCGCCAGCGTGTCCTTTTGGCACGGGCAGTCTGTCAGGAGCCGGAAATTCTGCTTTTGGACGAACCGACGTCGTTTCTCGACGTTAAAGGTAAAGCGGAGCTCATGACGATTCTGCGTCGGCTTGCAAAAGAAAAGAATACCGCAATTATCCTGAGCCTGCACGAGCTTGACCTCGCGCAGAAGCTCTCCGATGCCGTTGTCTGCGTTTCGCCGAACAGTGTCTCGGACATCATGACCGTAAAAGACGCGTTTCAAAAGGAGAACATACAAAAGTTATATAAAATGTCCGACGAAGAATACACGTTCCTGTTCGGTAAAAAGGAGCCGCCAAAGTTTGAGCACTACATTCGCAGCGGACAAAAATTATTGCGCTGCGGCTACACAACGGGCACATGCGCGGCACTCGGTGCCGCCGGTGCGGCGCGACTGCTTTTCACCGGCAAGGCCCCGGAAACGGTCGGTCTGCGTACACCGAAAGGCATCGTTGTTGAGGTTGCACCAATCTACTGTGAGAAGGTTGACACCGGCGCCGTATGCGCCATTCGCAAAGACGGAGGAGACGATATTGACGCCACGGACGGCTTGCCTGTCATCGCAAATGTGACGCTTTTGCCCAATGAACACGGCGTCGTTAAAATCGACGGCGGCAAGGGTGTTGGCCGTGTGACCAAGCCCGGGCTTGACCAGCCCGTCGGCGCGGCGGCCATCAACCGCGTTCCGCGCGAGATGATCTCCGAAGCCCTCTTAAAAGAAGCCAAAACATTTGAGTATAAAGGCGGCTTTTCCGTGCTTGTCTCCATTGAGGGTGGAGAAGAGGCCGCGAAAAAGACGTTCAATCCACACATCGGCGTCATTGGCGGACTTTCGGTGCTCGGTACCAGCGGCATCGTGGAACCGATGAGTCAGCAGGCAATCGTCGATACGATGCAGCTGGAAATTCATCAGGCTGCGCTCAAAAACGGTGCACGCCGCCTGATTCTGACTCCCGGCAACTACGGCCTCGATTATCTGCGTGAAACCTACCCCGCGCTCTTGGATATTCCCATCATAAAGTGCTCGAATTTTATCGGTGACGCGCTCGATGCCGCCGCAACAGAGCACTTTGAAGAAGTTTTACTCGTCGGGCATATCGGTAAGCTCGTGAAGGTCGCAGGCGGTATTATGAACACGCACTCCCGCATGGCGGACTGTCGCACGGAGCTTTTCTGCACGTATGCGGCGCTTGCGGGCGCGAAAAAAGAGGTGTGCGAAGCGCTGATGCAGGCGGCCACAACCGATGCCTGCCTTGATATTTTGGATCAAAGAGGTCTGCGCGAACCCGTCATGCACGGCCTGATAAACGCTGTGCAGCTGCACCTCGAGCGCCGCGTAGCGGGTGCATTCCAAGTCGGCGCGGTGCTGTTTTCCAATCAAACCGGCCCCCTTGGGCAGACCGAAACCGCAGAAAAATTGCTGCAAAAATGGAAGGAGTCGTAAACTTGGTACATTTTGTCGGTGCCGGCCCAGGCGCGCCGGACCTCATCACGCAGCGTGGCGCGGCGCTCTTACAGACTGCCGACTGCATCATCTATGCCGGCAGCCTTGTCAACCCTGTGCTTTTGGGACTCGCTAAAGCAGATTGTACGATCTACAACAGCGCCAAAATGACGCTGGAAGATGTGATTTCCGTCATGCGCGAGAACGAAAAAAACAACAGAATAACAGTTCGCCTGCACACAGGTGACCCGTGCCTTTACGGCGCAATCCGCGAGCAAATGGATAGGCTTGATGCAGAAAGCATTCCCTATGACGACACCCCCGGTGTCTCCAGCTTCTGCGGCGCGGCGGCGGCTTTAAACGCAGAATATACGTTGCCGTCTGTCAGTCAAACGGTCATCATCACGCGCATGGAAGGCCGCACGCCCGTGCCGGAAAAAGAAAAGCTGCAAAGCCTTGCTGCACACGGCGCGACCATGGTGATTTTCCTTTCAATCGGTTTGGTCAATCAGGTGCAGCAGGCACTTTTGCAGGGGGCTTATACGGCTTCCACTCCTGTAGCAGTCGTCTACAAAGCCACGTGGCCGGAGGAAAGAATTGTGCGCTGTACTGTCGGTGATTTGGCCGAAAGCGTGCATAAAGCGGGCATCACCAAAACGGCGCTTATTATCGTCGGAGATTTTCTCGGCACACAATACGACCGCAGCAAGCTCTACGATCCTACATTCACGACGGAATATCGGAAAGGCAGCAAAGCATGAGCTGCGCATATATCGCTTTCACCGAAACCGGACTAAAACTCGCAGAAAGTCTGGCTTTTTCACATCCGGGCAGCATCAGTCGCGGCGGTAAAAACGGCGTGAAATTATCCGATTGGACGGCCGAAAACTTTCAAAAATCCGATGCACTCATCTTCATCGGCGCTGTCGGCATCGCCGTGCGCGCCATTGCGCCGCATTGCAAAAGCAAGGCGACCGATCCCGCTGTGATTGTGCTCGATGAGCGCGGTCGGTTTTCCATTCCGATTTTGTCCGGTCACCTCGGCGGCGCAAATGACCTTGCCAAGAAACTCGCGAGCGTCTGCGGCGCAGTGCCGGTCATCACGACCGCAACCGACGTCGAAGGCGTGTTCGCCGTAGACGAGTGGGCGAAAGCGCAGAACTGCCACGTGCTCGAGCCTGGGCGTATCAAAACCGTCAGCAGCACACTGCTCGCCGGTAAAGTGATTTATTATGACTCGCAGTGGAAAATCACAGGCACTCAACCTAAAAATGTTTTCCCGGCAGACGAGAACCATCAAGCCGATTTTTCCGTAACACTTCACCCGCAGAGCGATGCGCTGCACCTCGTTCCAAAAATCTGCGTGCTCGGCGTCGGCTGCAAACGCGGCACATCGGCAGAACATATTGAAGCAACATTTAAACAATTTTGCAAAGAAACAGGTTTTGCACCGCAAAGCATCTGTGCGTGTGCGAGCATAGACCTCAAAAAAGATGAACCGGGGCTTTTGAAATTCTGTCAAAGCCATGATTTTAACATCCGTTTTTATACAGCCGAGGAGCTCAAAAAAGCGTCCGGCGAATTCACATCATCTTCATTTGTGCAGCAAATAACGGGCGTTGACAACGTCTGCGCCCGTGCGGCCGTGCTGGCGTCGGGCGGCGAATTGGTGATCGAAAAGCATATATACAGCGGCGTGACGTTCGCCGTCGCCGCAAAACCCTTTACCCCGGATTGGAGCGTGTAAAATGAAGCGAAATCTCGTTTATGTCGTGGGCCTCGGCCCCGGCGACCCGCAGTTTTTGACCGCACAGGCGAAAACGGCGCTCGAAAACGCCGACGTACTATGCGGCTACACCGTCTACATCGATCTTATCCGCTCGATTTATCCCGAAAAAGAGGTGTACGCAACGGGCATGACAAAGGAGATCGACCGTTGCCGTTGGGCGCTTGAGACCGCGCAAAGCGGCAAAACCGTGGCGCTTGTCTGCTCGGGAGATGCCGGCGTATACGGCATGGCGAGCCCGATTTTGGAACTTGCACCCAATTACCCGAGCGTCGAGATCGAGGTCATTCCGGGACTTACGGCGGCGCTCAGCGGCGGTGCGGTTTTGGGCGCACCGCTTGCGCATGATTTTTGCGTAATTTCCCTTTCCGACCGACTCACCCCATGGGAGATAATTGAAAAGCGTCTTGCCTGCGCCGCCATGGGCGATTTCTGCGTGGCAATCTACAACCCGTCTTCGAAAGGACGGCCCGATTATTTACAGCGTGCCGTCCGTATTTTGCTCCAAAACGGCAAATCGGAGGAGACCGTCTGCGGCATCGTACGCAACATTGGCAGAGAAAGGCAGCAAAGTGAGATCATAACGCTCCGCGAACTTGAAAACGAGCAGGTCGATATGTTCACGACTGTATATATAGGCAACAAAGCAACAAAGAATATCGAAAGCAAAATGGTAACGCCAAGGGGGTATCGCACGGTATGAAAGCTGTGGTGTTCAGCGGAACGACAGAGGGCAGACAGTTTTCAAAAATTTTGGCAAATCTCGGCGTAGAAGTTCTTGTCAGTGTTGCAACAGAGATCGGCGCAGAAGAACAAGACGAGAATGAAAATATCACAATTCATGTAGGTAGATGCACTGCCGCAGAGATGACGAAACTTTTGCATGGTGCGTCAATCTGTGTGGACGCAACGCACCCCTATGCAACAGAAGCCACGCGCACCATTTGTGAAGCGTGCGAAACGACAGGCGTTGAGTACCATCGATTGCTCCGTACCGAAAGCGAATTGCCGAAGAACAGTATCGTGTTTGAAACAGCAGCAGAAGCGGCAGAATATCTCGAAAATACTGCCGGGAATATCTTGCTCACGACCGGTGCAAAGGAGTTGCCCGCTTTTAAAAATCTAGATATAAAGCGGATTTTCCCGCGTGTGTTGCCCACGCTCGACGGCATTCGCGCGTGCGAAGCCCTCGACATTCCGCACCGCAACATCATCGCCATGCAAGGCCCGTTTTCACTTGACCTCAACCGCGTGATCCTTGAACAATTCAGCATTCAATGGCTCGTTACAAAAGACGGCGGCGCAGTAGGCGGCTTTATGGAAAAAGCAAAAGCCTGCGAGTATTGCGGTGCACGCCTCCTTGTACTGCGCCGCCCGAGGGAGAACGGGGAGACAGTTGAAAGTATCCTTGAAAGGTGTAGAGAATTACTATGAAAATCACTTTAGTCGGCATGGGGAGCGGCACATTCGACAGCGTAACAATGCAGGGAGCAGAAGCTTTGCATGAAGCTACACTCATCATCGGCGCAAAGCGTTTACTCGAAAACTTGCCAGATTCCTGTACGCAAAATCGTATCGCAATGTATAAAATCGGTGAAATTTTATCAGTGCTTGAAACAACAAAAGAACAAAATATTACACTTGTATACAGCGGTGACACCGGGTTTTATTCCGGCGCCTCTGCACTGTGCCGCGAGCTCGATGAACGCCACATCGGATACACCGTGATTCCGGGCGTTTCCAGCGTACAGTTGCTTTCTGCTGCCATCCACGAACCGTGGCAGAACTGGAACCTCGTCTCCGCGCACGGCTGTGTATGTGACCCTGTTGCTGCGTGTAGCATGGGCAAGCCCACATTTTTCTTAACGGGCGGCGAAGTAACTCCCGCAGTGATTTGCGCGAAACTCACCGAAGCCGGGCTGGGAGACGTGCAGGCGGTTGTCGGTGAAAATCTCGGTACACCACAGCAAAAAATTAGTAAGAATGCCGTACGAAAAATATCTGAAAGTGTTTTTGCACCGCTATGTGTGCTTCTTGTAGAGTCGTGTGAAGTGCCTGTGCGGCGTGTGCCGGGTTTGCCGGATGAAGTCTTCATCCGCGGCAAAACGCCCATGACAAAGCAGGAGGTTCGCGCCGCGGCACTCGCAAAGCTTGCCGTTAAACCGACCGATATTCTCTGGGACATCGGCGCGGGGACCGGCAGTGTCAGCATAGAAATGGCGCTTGCAGCGCCGCTCGGATACGTGTATGCCGTGGAGTGTGACGCAGCCGCCTGTTCGTTGATAAAACAAAACCGAGACAAATTTCATGTACATAATTTGACACTTGTAGAGGGCAAAGCGCCGGAAAAATTAACGGGTCTTCCTGCACCGGATGCCGTGTTTATCGGCGGCAGTAAGGGCAATCTGCCCGAGATCATCGATGCTGTATTGACCGCAAATCCGAGTGCTCGCCTGTGTGTTTCCGCTATCGCGCTTGAAACGCTGCAAACGGCGCTTTCATCTTTTGCGATCCACGGCATGACTGTGCAAATCACACAAATTGCCATAAGTCGCAGCAGTTCAGTCGGTAATTTGCACCTGATGAAGGCGAATAATCCCGTTTTTTTGATTGTGAGGGAATGACATGCTGCAAATGCTCATCGCCGCACCGAACTCCGGCAGCGGCAAAACGACCGTCACCATTGCGCTGCTTGCGGCGCTCAAAGCCCGCGGCCTCAACCCCTGTGCGTTTAAATCCGGGCCCGATTATATTGATCCCATGTTTCACCGCAGTGTGCTCGGCGTTGAAAGTCACAATCTTGATTTATTTTTCTCAAAGCCGCAAATAGTACAGAATTTGCACAACAAAAGCGCAGCCGATCATGGTGCTGCTATATGCGAAGGTGCTATGGGGTACTATGACGGTCTCGGCGGCACAAGCGACATCGCAAGTGCGTGGCATTTAGCCGATACGTTGAATCTACCCGTTCTGCTTGTCCTGCGTCCGAAAGGTGCAAGCTTAACCCTTGCAGCGCAGGTACGCGGCTTAATGTCCTTCCGCACACCACACCATATCGCCGGTATTATACTGAATGACTGTAAAGAAAATTTGTACCGTATTTTAGCACCGATGCTCGAAAAGGAGACAGGTGTGCCTGTTATCGGCTATCTGCCCCCAATGCCCGAAGCTGCGATCGAAAGTCGTCATCTGGGGCTTAAAACCGCCGGTGAGATTGAAAATCTGCAAAAGAAGATCACACTTTTGCATGAGACGATTGAAAAGACGGTTGATTTTGAAAAACTCTTTAGCGTCTTTGCGTGTCCGGCACCCAAAGTACCGAAAGAGAAATTTCCGATTCCTAATGTGCGCATCGCCGTTGCAAGGGATGAAGCCTTTTGTTTTACATATACCGAAACGCTTGAAGCGTTCAAAGAAGCCGGCGCAGAACCTGTCTTTTTCAGCCCATTGCACGATAAAAGCTTGCCTCCAAATATCGGCGGGCTGTATCTGCCCGGCGGTTACCCGGAGCTTTGCGCAAAGGCACTCAGTGAAAATACCGAGATGCTTTTGCGCATCAAAACCGCAATCAAAAACAGTTTGCCGACTGTGGCAGAATGCGGCGGCTTTTTGTATTTAGGTCAAACACTTGAAGATGTAAACGGCGACAAATACCGTATGGCAGGCGTTCTGCCCGGTGAAGGCTTCAAGGTCGGCCACCTCGTGCGCTTTGGTTACGCGACGCTTACTGCGAAGGGGAACAGCATGCTGCTAAAAAAAGACGAGTTGCTTCCTGTGCACGAATTTCACCACTGGGATTCCACCGAAAACGGCATAGCGTGCACAGCGACAAAGCCGAACGGCCGTACATGGGACTGTGTTTTTGCAAACGAACATTTTTATGCGGGTTTTCCGCATTTATACTGGGCGGGCACGCCGCTGCCGCAGCGCTTTGCGGACGCCGCCCGCCGCTACATGAGGGACGAAATATGACGGAAACAGAACTTAAAAACCGGCTCAAAACAATCACGCAGCCGGATGAAGCCGCGCGCAAAGCCGCCCACGCGCATTGGACGTCGCTTGCAAAGCCACTCGGCGGGCTTGGCGATCTCGAACCATTATTAGAAGATGTGGCTGCGCTTACAGGCGCGCCGCAGTTCGATTTTTCAAAGCGCGCGGTCTTGGTACTGTGCGCGGATAACGGCGTCATCGCGCAGGGCATCAGCCAGTCCGGCAGCGACGTGACGCGCGCCGTTTTGCAGAATCTTGCGCAGCGCAAAACAAGCGTCTGCAAAATGGCGGAAACGGTGCGCTGCGGTGTGATTCCCGTTGATATGGGCATCGCGGGAGCGCCCGTGGACGGTGTGAAGAATTGCCGTGTGCGTGCGGGTACGGATGATTTTACCGGTGGATCTGCTATGACCCGTGGGGACGCTTTACAAGCCATCGAGACCGGCATCGAGCTCGTCCGCGAGCAGAAAGCGCAGGGCATAAAGCTCCTCGCGACCGGCGAAATGGGCATCGGCAACACGACAACCTCTGCCGCCGTGAGCTGCGTTTTGCTCGACCGCGCGCCCGAAGAAATGACCGGCCGCGGCGCGGGACTCTCCAATGACGGTCTGCGCCGCAAGATCGAGGTCATCTATAAAGGCATCGCGATCAATCATCCTGAAAAAACCGATGTGATCGGCGTGCTGTCGGCGCTCGGCGGCTTAGATATCGCCGGGCTATGCGGCGTGTTTTTGGGCGGTGCTCTGGAGGATATCCCTGTCATTATCGACGGTTTCATCAGCAGTGTGGCGGCACTGTGTGCGGCACGGCTGTGCCCGACGGCGACTAAGGCCATGTTCGCAAGCCACGTTTCGGCGGAGCCCGCGGCGTGTATCGTTTTGGAAGCGCTCGGCAAAAAGCCGCTCATCACGGCGAATATGCACCTCGGCGAGGGCACCGGCGCTGTCGCAAGCCTGCCGCTGTGGGACATGGCACTCGCGGTCTACGACAACTGTTATTCGTTCACGGAGGGCGGCATCGCGCCGTACACCCCGCAATGCTGACGCTCGTCATCGGCGGCGCGGCAAGCGGCAAAAGCGCCTATGCAGAAAGCCTGACCTTAAAGTTCCCGCTGCCGCGTTACTACGTCGCCACCATGCAGGTATGGGATGAAGAGTGCGCCAAACGCGTCGAAAAGCACCGCGCCATGCGAAAAGAAAAACAGTTTGAAACGATCGAATCCCCTATCAGTCTTGATAAAATCAGAATACCAAATCGCGGAATAGTTCTGCTCGAAGACCTCGGCAACCTGATCGCAAACGAGCTGTACGATCCGAAAGGTGCGGGGGTAAATACCGCAGAAGCCGTTCTGTATGGCGTTGAAATACTATATAAACAATGCGAACATCTGATTGTCGTCGGCAACGAGGTGTTCAGCGGCGGTGCAGAGTATGCCGACGAAACAGATCTGTACCTCAAAGCGCTGGCGCAGATCCAAAACGGCATCGCTGCCCGCGCGGATCACGTCTGCCGCGTAGTATGCGGTATCCCGGTTTATTACAAAGGAGGGGGAAAGGTATGACGGTTTTGCAGACGATTGCCGTGGCGTTTGCTATGTTTTCAGCGATTCCCATGCCGCAGTTCGAATGGAGCCAAAAGAACATGCGATACGCGCTGTGCGCATTCCCGCTCATCGGTGCAGTGTGCGGCGGGTTGTGGTGCTTAGTCGGCGTCCTGCCTGTGCCGGAGCTCGTCCGCGCAGCGGGCTTTTGCCTTGTGCCTGTGCTCGTCACCGGCGGCATCCATCTGGATGGCTTCGCCGACACATGCGATGCGCTCTCAAGCTACGGTGATGCGGAAAAGAAGCTCGAAATTTTGAAAGACCCACATTGCGGTGCATTTGCAGTTATCCGATTATGCACATATTTCATATTGTATTTTGCGCTTTGTGCTTCGGTGAAATTTACGGTGCGTTTCGGTGTGGTTTGGATATTGGCACTCACTTTGGAACGCGCGTTTTCCGGTCTCGCCGTGGCATCATTTCCCATGGCAAAAAACACCGGTCTCGCGCATACGTTCTCGGAAGCAGCAGACCGCATAACGGTGCGCCGCGTCTTGATTATTTATACTGTCGTGCTCGGTGCTGCGATGCTCGTGCTCGGCGGCTGGGCATCAGTTTTGGCTGTTTTACTTGTCTTTTGGCGGTATTATGCAGTGTCGAAAAAGCAATTCGGCGGCATCACGGGCGACCTTGCCGGATGGTTCCTGCAAAGGGCAGAGCTCGCCATGTTGGCAGCGCTCGCCGTGTGCCAGTGGGGAGGAATTTTGTAATGTTGTTCATCACAGGTCCGCTTTACAGCGGCAAGCGCACGTTCGCGAAAAAGCTCGGCGGTACATGCTGTTTTGAGGTGCAGAAGCAGGCCGAAACGACGGGAGACCTCGAAGCACTTGCTAAAATACTTTCTGAAAAATACGATATTATCACCGCAACGGAAGTTGGCGGCGGTGTTGTGCCCGTTGATGCCACAGAGCGCGCAAACCGCGAAAAAGCCGGCCGCTTGGCATGCCTGCTCGCCGCGCGTGCCGATTGTGTTGTGCAGATGTTCTGCGGCATTCCGACCGTCTTGAAAGGGGAACTGCCCAAATGAAAATTTACCTTTTGCGCCACGGTGAAACCGCCTATAATGTTGATCACCGCTATCAGGGCGTGACGGACATTCCACTCTCACCGGCCGGGCTTGCGGCGCTGAAGCAGGCGGACTTTTCGCCCAAAACCGTTTATGTCACGCCGTTAAAGCGCACAAAACAGACAGCGGAGATTTTATTTCCGACTGCCGAGTATATCCCCGTAAACGACCTCGGCGAGATGAATTTCGGCGTATTTGAGGGACGTAACTATAAAGAGATGGAGCACGATTCCGCCTACCGCGCATGGGTGGATTCTAACTGCGAAAGCACCTGTCCCGGCGGCGAGTGCAAAGCGGATTTCAGCGAGCGTGTTTGCAAAGCATTTGAATCACTGCTAAATCAATCTATTCAAAACAGTGAAGACATGCTCGTTATCGTTGCGCATGGCGGCACGCAGATGGCCGTCATGGAAAAGTACGCCATACCGCATAAAAATTATTATGAATGGTGTGCGCCGAACGCCGGCGGCTATGTGCTCGATGCCCGCGATTGGCAGGAAAAGCACGTTTTGCATCTCATCGGGACCGTGCAGTACACAAAGGAGGCCACATGCTGATTTTCTTCGCCGTCCTCGGCGGATTCATTTTAGACGCAATCTTCGGCGACCCCTTGTGGCTGCCGCACCCGGTTGTATATATGGGCAAGGTTATCTCCTTTTTAGATCGAAGCTTGCGGAAAATTTTGCCAAAAACACCGCGTGGCGAGCGCATCGGCGGCGCAATTACTGCATTCATCCTGCCTGTCGGCACATTCCTGCTTTCCGGCGCGGTGTGCTTCTTCTTTTATAAAATTCACTGGGTGTTCGGACTTTTGATTCAAATGTTCTGGTGCGCGCAGTCACTTGCCGCAAAGGGACTTGTGCAGGAGAGCTGCAACGTCTACAAGGAACTCAAAAAGAACGACCTCCCCGCTGCGCGCAAGGCCGTCTCCCGCATAGTCGGGCGTGATACCGACGCGCTTTCCATGGAGGGCGTGACAAAAGCCGCTGTGGAAACTGTTGCCGAAAACGCCGGTGACGGTGTAATCGCGCCGCTTCTTTGCATGCTCATCGGCGGCGCACCGCTTGCGCTGACCTACAAAGCCATCAACACGATGGACAGCATGCTCGGCTACAAAAATGAAAAGTACATAAACTTCGGGCGCGTGCCCGCAAAGCTTGACGATGCCGCAAACTACATTCCGAGTCGTATCGCGGCACTTTTGTGGGTGCTCGCGGCGGGGCTCACGGGAAACAGCGTCAAGGGCGCGTGGAAGATCTGGCGGCGCGACCGCCGAAATCATGCAAGCCCCAACAGCGCGCAGACCGAAAGTGCCTGCGCCGGTGCGCTCGGCGTGCAGCTCGCCGGGCCCGCATATTATTTCGGTGAATACTATGATAAGCCGACGATCGGCGACCCGCTGCGCCCGGTCATGCCGGAGGACATTTTGAAAGCCGACCGCATGATGTACACAGAAAGCATTTTGGCACTCGTGCTCGGTCTGCTCGTTCGCGCGGCGTTCGTCTTACTGTAAAGGGGGAGAGAATATGAAACTTACACACGGCGGCGACTGGGCGGGCTACCGCGCAAAATTCGGCCACGATGCACTCGATTTTTCCGCGAATGTCAGCCCCCTCGGTTTGCCGGAGGGCGTTGCACAGGCAATCGTAAACGCACTGCCTACCGCAGACCGCTACCCCGACCCGCTTTGCAGAGAGCTGCGCCAAAAACTCTCCGCAAGCGAAAACGTACACGAAAACCAAATTCTTTGCGGCAACGGCGCGGCAGACCTTATTTTTCGGCTCGTGCTCGCGAAAAAGCCGCGCCGCGCATTATTGCCCGCGCCGACTTTCGCAGAGTACGCATCCGCACTCAAAACCGTCGGCTGTGAAGTCGAATATTTCTTTTTAAAAGAGGAAAACGATTTTGAAATCACCGAAGAGTTGCTCTCTGCTCTCCATGAAACCATCGATATGGTGTTCTTATGTCAACCAAACAACCCTACCGGGCAGATCGTTACGTCGGATTTTCTCGAAAAACTCCTGAAAAAATGCAGGGCGTGTCATGCAACGCCCGTCATCGACGAGTGCTTCCTCGATTTTCTCCCGGAGCACGAAAGCCGGACTGCAAAGCGCTTTTTAGCGCAGTTCCCCGAGCTTGTTATTCTGAAAGCTTTCACAAAATTATACGCCATGGCGGGCGTGCGGCTCGGTTATGTACTCAGCGGAGATGAAAAATTATTAGAAAATATGCGCGAAGCGGGGCAGCCGTGGGCAGTTTCGTCACTCGCACAGGCGGCAGGCGTCGCGGCGTTAGATGAAACCGAATACGCCGACCGCGTGCGAAGCTTAATCGCACGGGAGCGCCCCAGAATGATCGCGTCCCTGCGCTCGCTCGGCTTGCGCGTCTTGGAGGGGCAGGCAAATTTTCTGTTATTCAAAGCGCCGGAAGATTTCGGCGAGCGACTAAAAGAAAAAGGCGCTGTCGTGCGCGGCTGTGCAAACTACCCGGGGCTCGATAACACCTGGTACCGCACCGCCGTGCGCACGCCGGAGGAAAACGAAAAGCTACTGAAAATCATGCGGGAGGTGCTGAAATGAGCGAAAATAAAAAAGCAAAGTGCATCATGGTGCAGGGCACGATGAGCGGCGCGGGCAAAAGTTTATTATGCGCGGCGCTGTGCCGCATTTTCGCGCAGGACGGTCTGCGCACCGCACCGTTCAAAAGTCAAAATATGGCGCTGAACAGCTTCGTTACCCGTGACGGCTTAGAGATGGGTCGCGCACAGGTCGTACAGGCGCAGGCGGCGGGTGTGGAGCCGGACGTGCGCATGAACCCCATTTTGTTGAAGCCGAGCAGCGATGTCGGAAGTCAGGTCATCGTGAACGGCGAAGTGCGCGGCCAGATGAAAGCTTCGCAGTATTTCAAGATGAAAAAATCACTCATCCCCGATATTCTGCGCGCCTACAACAGCCTTGCAGAAGATTTTGACGTTATCGTCATTGAGGGCGCGGGCAGCCCGGCGGAGATCAACCTGAAAGCGGATGACATCGTGAACATGGGGCTCGCAAAGCTTGTCGATGCGCCCGTTCTGCTCGTCGGCGACATCGACCGCGGCGGTGTGTTCGCGCAGCTTTTCGGCACCGTAGAGCTGCTGGAGACGGACGAGCGCGACCGCATCAAGGGACTTGTCATCAATAAATTCCGCGGTGACGTCGAAATTCTCCGCCCCGGCCTCTCCATGCTTGAAGACAAAACGCACCTGCCCGTTCTGGGCGTCGTGCCGTATCTGCGCGTCGATATCGAGGACGAAGACTCCCTTTCCGAGCGCCTTGAAAAAAAAGACGCCGTGCGTCCGCTGGACATCGCCGTCATTCGCCTGCCGCACATCTCAAATTTCACGGATTTCATGGTGCTCGAGCAGCACCCTTTAATGGATGTGCGCTACGTGCAAAACACCCGCGAGCTCGGCGCGCCCGACCTTGTGATTCTGCCCGGCACGAAAAACACGGTTGAGGATCTCCTCTGGCTGCGCCAGTCGGGACTAGAAGCCGTCATCTTAAAGCTCGCCGCGAAAGAGACGCCGGTGCTTGGCGTCTGCGGCGGTTACCAGATGCTCGGTGAGACGTTGCACGACCCGGATGGCTCCGAAAGCGGTCGCCCGCAAACGCTGCGCGGCCTTAACTTATTGCCGACCGAAACGACATTCTGCGCTGAAAAGCACCGCGCGCAGGTCACAGGCGAAGTCATCGCCGCGCCGTTTACAGGGGCGATGCTCACCGGTTACGAAATTCACACAGGCAATACGATCGTCCGCGGTGAGCCGTTCTGTACGCATGCGGACGGCACAAAAGAGGGCTGCACAAATCAAAACGTCTTCGGCACGTATCTGCACGGTCTCTTTGACAGCGGCGAGCTGACCGAAAAGCTTGCGGAATACCTCTGCGCCCGCAAGGGGATAGACCCTGCAGCCGCCGTGCCTGTTTCCATGGAGGAATACCGCCGCGAGCAGCTCGACATTTTAGCCGACGGCGTGCGGAACAGCCTCGATATGGATGCCGTGTACCGCGCCATGGGCATGGAAAACCCGAGGGGGTGCAAAGCATGATCCCGCAGCATCATCTGCCCGCCGATATTGAGCGCACCAGCATGCAGATTATCGCAAAAGAGCTTGAAGAAAGGCATATCCGGATACCAAGGGAAAATCTCGCCGTCGTCAAGCGTGTTATTCACACCACGGCGGATTTCGAGTACGCCGAAACGCTGCATTTTACCGAAAATGCCGTGCAAAAAGCCATAGAAGCGCTGCATAACGGCGCCACGATCATCACCGATACGAATATGGCGCTCGCAGGTGTTTCCAAGCCGGGTCTCAAAAAGCTGAATGGGGAAGCCCTGTGCTTTATGGCAGACCCCGCAGTCGCCCAAAGCGCAAAAGAAAGCGGCACCACGCGCGCCGTCGCCGCCATGCACAAGGCTGCAAAAGAATACCCCGGCGCGATTTTGGCGGTCGGCAACGCGCCCACCGCGCTGTTCGCCATTGCCGAGGAGATCGAAAACGGTCTGCGCCCCGCGCTCGTCATCGGTGTGCCGGTCGGCTTTGTGAACGTCATCGAGAGCAAAGAAAACATTTTCGCCGTGTGCGAAAAGCACCATGTCCCCGCCATCGTTGCATTTGGGCGCAAGGGCGGCAGCACCATAGCCGCCGCCGTCTGCAATGCGCTCATATATTCCGCAGCCGAAATGCTCGATCCCACCGCCCGCGGCTGGAAATAATGCGGCCCCAAATTTTTTGTTGACACGATTTGTCGTTTATGATATACTCATATCGATTTTGAAAGACGAAGTGAGATGTAAGAGTTTTTCAAAGCAATTTTTACTTTTGGACCGCCCTTTTGGGCTAAGGCCATACGGACAGCCGGGTCCACTGCCGACCGGCAGCTTCGGCTGCCTTATTGACTGAGTTAAAAAGCTCAGATTTTATAAGATGGTTCCTTTGCAACCATGAAATTGCGCTAAAACGCAGACTTGTGAAACGTCAATAAGAGTAGTAAAAGTTTAATTGCTATATAGACTCTGAAACGCTCCGCTTTCCGGGATACCATGTTTTTATGTTCCGAGAACATGCGCCCAAAAAATAAGCGATTCAAACGCAAGTTCTGCACCTACGTGCCGGGCTTGCGTTTTTTGTTTTGCAAAGGGCTTTGAACGGAGGGAAAAGATGAACGAAAATGTAAAACGCGCAAAGCTCGACCAGCGCCGCGCACCAATCCATGAAGCGCTCGAAAAATTCCGCAACATGCGTGTGGTGCCGTTTGATGTGCCGGGTCATAAGCGCGGCCGCGGCAACCCGGAGCTGGCCGCCTTTCTGGGTCAGCAGTGCGTCGGGTTGGATGTCAACAGTATGAAGCCGCTCGATAATCTCTGCCACCCGGTATCGGTCATTCGGGAGGCGGAGGAGCTTGCCGCCGATGCATTCGGCGCGGCACATGCGTTTTTAATGGTGGGCGGCACCACAAGCTCCGTACAGAGCATGGTTCTCACCGCATGTAAGCGCGGCGATGAGATTATTCTTCCCCGCAACGTCCACCGCAGCGTTTTGAATGCTTTGGTGCTTTGCGGCGCGGTGCCGGTCTACGTCAACCCGGAGGTGGATCATCGCCTCGGTATTTCGCTCGGTATGAAGCGCGAGCAGGTGGCAAAAGCCATCCGCGAACACCCGAACGCCGTGGCGGTGCTCGTCAATAACCCCACATACTACGGCATTTGCAGCGACCTGCGCGCAATCGTACAAATGGCGCACGATGCCGGTATGCTGTGCCTCGCGGACGAAGCACACGGTACGCACTTTTATTTCGGCGGCGGCCTGCCGGTCTCCGCTATGGCGGCGGGTGCAGATATGGCGGCTGTTTCCATGCACAAAAGCGGCGGCAGCTTAACACAGTCGAGCTTATTGCTCATCGGCCCCAATGTCCACGCCGGTTATGTGCGGCAGATCATCAACCTCACCCAAACGACCTCGGGCAGCTATCTGCTCATGTCCAGTCTGGACATCTCCCGCCGCAATCTGGCACTGCGCGGCCGCAAAGTGTTCCATCAGGTCGCCGATATGGCAGAATACGCCCGCGAGGAGATCAACGCCGTCGGCGGCTACTACGCGTTTGGCAAAGAACTCTGCAACGGCAACTCCGTGTTCGATTTCGATACGACAAAGCTCAGCGTCCACACGCTCGACATCGGCCTTGCCGGCATCGAGGTCTACGACATTCTGCGCGACGAATACGATATTCAGATCGAGTTCGGCGACATCGGCAATATCCTTGCATACCTCTCCATCGGCGACCGCCCGCAGGAGGTGGAGCGCCTTGTCAGTGCTTTGGCCGAAATTAAGCGCCGGTACAGCACGGACGGCACCGGCCTTTTGAGCCAGGAGTACATCGACCCCGAGGTTGCCGCCAGTCCGCAGGAGGCGTTCTACGCACCGAAAAAGAGCCTGCCGCTCCGCGAGACGGAGGGTATGGTGTGCAGCGAGTTCGTCATGTGCTACCCGCCGGGCATTCCGATCTTGGCGCCGGGCGAACGCATCACGGCGGAGATCCTCGATTACATCGAATACGCCAAAGCCAAAGGCTGCAGCATGACCGGCCCGGAGGATCCCGATATCCTCCGCCTGAACGTGCTTGCATAAGGAGGAACAAAAATGGAAATGTGGTTTTCGGAATTTCATACGCCGGATGTCAAGCACAGCATCCGTGTGGACCGCCAGTTATATTCAAAGCAAAGCGCCTATCAGCGCATCGATATTTTTGAAACGCCGGAGTTCGGCCGCGTGCTGACGCTGGACGGCAATGTCATGCTTACGGAGCGCGACGAGTTTATCTACGACGAAATGATCACCCATGTGCCGATGTCCGTGCACCGCAATGCAAAGGACATTCTCGTCATCGGCGCGGGCGACGGCGGCGTTGTGCGCGAGCTGACCCGCTACGACCGCGTAGAGCGCATCGACCTCGTCGAGATGGACCCACAGGTCATCGAGGCCTGCCGCGCTTACCTGCCGAGCAACGCCTGCCGCATGGACGACCGCCGTGTACATATCTACTACGAAAACGCGCTGAAGTTCATTCGCAAGTGTGAAGATGAGTACGACCTCATCATCGTCGATTCCTCCGACCCGTTCGGCCCGTCCGAGGGGCTTTTCACCCGCGAATTTTACGGAAGCTGCTATAATGCTCTGCGTGAGGACGGCATCATGGTCAACCAGCAGGGCAGCCCGTTCTATGCGGAGGATGCCACTGCCATGCAGCGCAGCCACCAGCGCATCGCAACGACGTTCCCCATCAGCAAGGTTTATCAGGCGCATATTCCCACCTTCGCCGCGGGCTACTGGCTTTTCGGCTTTGCGAGCAAGAAATATCACCCAATCAATGACCTTGACTCCAACCAGTGGAACGCGCTTAATATGCGCACGCGCTATTACACCACTCGTCTGCACGTCGGCGCATTTTATCTGCCGGCATTTTTGGAGGAAATGCTGCGGGAAGTGGAGGAAAAATAATGCTGCACCAGAATATTGAAACTTTCATCGGCTGCGAAAGCAGCTACGCGGATGCCGATATCGTTTTGTACGGCGCGCCGTTCGATTCCACCACAAGCTACCGCCCCGGCGCACGGTTCGGCCCCGCCGCCATGCGTCACGAAAGCTACGGCCTCGAGACATACAGCCCGTATCAGGATAAAGATTTAACCGACATCAAGGTGTTTGACAGCGGTGATATGGAGCTGTGCTTCGGCTCCAGCGAAAGCGCCCTCAAAGACATCGAAGCGCGCGCGGAAACGATCCTGCAAGACGGCAAATTCCCACTTTTGCTCGGCGGCGAGCATCTTGTCACGCTCGGCGCTGTTCGTGCGGCGGCGCGTAAATATCCCGCTATGCACATCATTCACTTTGATGCCCACGCCGATCTGCGTCAGGATTACCTCGGCGCCGAATTAAGCCACGCCTGTGTGCTGCGCCGCTGCCACGACATTCTCGGCGACGGCCGCATTCACCAGTTCTGCATCCGCAGCGGCGACAGGGAAGAGTTCACATTTGCGAAGACGCACACCGAAATGCATAAGTTTGATTTCTCGGGGCTCGAAGCACTCACGGCAGAGCTGTGCCGCACGCAGGTGCCGGTTTACCTCACCATCGATCTCGATTGCCTTGACCCCTCGTGCTTTCCCGGCACCGGAACACCGGAGGCGGGCGGCGTGACGTTCATGCAGCTTTTAAATGCCATTCTCACCGTGTCAAAGACGAACATCATCGGCGCAGATGTCAACGAGTTAGCCCCCATGCTGGACGCAAGCGGCGTTTCCACCGCCATGGCCTGCAAAGTCCTGCGCGAGCTCTTATTGGCCTTAAACGTATAAATTATCAAACTAAAAATATAAAAGGAGCATCATCATGAGCAAAGTTCTCGTTATCGGCTGCGGCGGCGTAGCCGGTGTCGCCATTTCCAAATGCTGCCAGGTCAGCGAAGTTTTCACCGAGCTGTGCATCGCAAGCCGCACAAAGTCCAAGTGCGATGCGCTTGCCGCAAAGCTTGCGCCCATCACCAAAACAAAAATCACCACGGCACAGGTCGATGCAGACGACGTGCAGCAGCTTTGTGACCTTATCCAAAGCTACAAGCCGGATCTCGTCATGAACATCGCCTTGCCGTATCAGGATCTCACCATTATGGATGCCTGCCTCGCCTGCGGTGTTAACTACATGGATACCGCAAACTACGAGCCGGAGAACACCGATGACCCCGAATGGCGCGCCATTTACGAAAAGCGCTGCAAGGAAGCGGGCTTCTCCGCCTACTTCGATTACAGCTGGCAGTGGGCATATAAAAAGAAGTTTGAAGAGGCCGGCCTCACCGCACTGCTCGGCTGCGGCTTTGACCCGGGCGTCACGCAGGCGTACTGCGCCTACGCTAAAAAGCACGAGTTCGATACCATCGATACCATCGATATTCTGGACTGCAACGGCGGCGATCACGGTTATGCGTTCGCGACAAACTTCAATCCGGAGATCAACCTGCGCGAGGTTTCTGCGCCCGGCAGCTATTGGGAAGATGGCCACTGGGTCGAAATCCCGGCTATGAGCATTAAGCGCGCGTATACCTTCGATCAGGTCGGCCAGAAGGACATGTATCTGCTGCACCACGAGGAGATTGAGTCCCTCGGCAAAAATCTGCCGGAGGTCAAGCGTATCCGTTTCTTCATGACGTTCGGCCAGAGCTACCTCGACCACATGCGCTGCCTCGAAGACGTCGGCATGCTTTCCACCACACCGATTCACTACAACGGTCAGGAGATTGTGCCGATCCAGTTTCTCAAAGCACTTTTGCCGGATCCCGCAAGCCTCGGCCCGCGCACAAAGGGCAAGACGAACATCGGCTGCATCTTCACAGGCAAAAAGGACGGCAAAGAGAAGACTTACTACATCTATAATGTCTGTGACCACCAGGAATGCTACCGCGAGGTCGGCAGTCAGGCTATCAGCTACACCACCGGCGTGCCGGCCATGTGCGGCGCGCTGATGATGCTCACCGGCAAGTGGACAAAGCCCGGTGTCTACACCGTCGAGGAGTTTGACCCGGATCCGTTCCTCGATGCCCTTGATAAATACGGCCTGCCGCGCAGCGAAAACCACGATCCGGCTTTGGTGGACTGATGAACTTACTGGATACACGCCCACCGTTTGCGGGCATCAACGGCGAAATTCCGCCGGAATTTAAAACGCTGTCCACACCGTGCTACCTCATGGACGAGGCCGTCCTGCAGCATAACGCAGAGGTGCTCGGCGCGCTGCAAAAGCGCACGGGCTGCAAGGTGCTTTTGGCACAGAAGGCGTTCAGCAATTATGATCTTTATCCGATTTTCGCGCCGCATTTGGCCGGTACGGAAGCGAGCGGCCTGTTTGAAGCGCGGCTCGGCGCTGAAGAAATGCCGGGCGGCGAGGTTCATGTGTTTTGCGCCGCCTACCGTGAGGACGAAATGGACGAGCTGCTGCGCTATGCGGATCACATTGTGTTCAATTCGCCGCGACAGCTGCAAAAGTTCGCGCCCAAAGCAAAAGCTGCGGGCAAAAGCGTCGGTCTGCGCATCAACCCGGAGTGCTCTACGCAGGAGGGACACGAAATTTACGATCCCTGTGCGCCCGGCAGCCGCCTCGGCACCACCCGTGCGCAGTGGGATAAAGCCGTTCAAGAAGACGCGCATTTGCCCGAACTGCTCGACGGCCTTCATTTTCACACGCTGTGCGAGCAGGATGCCGACGCACTGGAAACGACCTTAAACGCCGTTGCTTCAACGTTCGGCGATCTTCTGCCTAAAATGCAGTGGCTCAACTTCGGTGGCGGCCACCACATCACGCGTCCCGACTACGATATGGAAACGCTGGAGCGCTGCATCCGCCGCGCGCAGCAGGACTGGAGCGTCACCGTGTACCTCGAGCCCGGCGAAGCCTGCGCGTTAAACGCCGGGTACCTCCTCAGCCGCGTGCTCGATGTCGTGCGAAACGGCGAGACGACCATCGCAATTCTCGATGCCAGCGCCGCCTGCCATATGCCGGATGTCATCGAAATGCCGTATCGCCCGCCGCTGCTCGGCGCCGGTGAGCCGGGGGAGAAGCCATACACGGTGCGCCTTGCCGGCCCAACCTGCCTTGCAGGCGACGTTATCGGCGATTACAGCTTCGACGCTGTGCCCACGGTCGGCGACCTGCTTGTCTTTGGTGACATGGCAATCTACACCACCTGCAAAAACAATACCTTCAACGGCATGCCCCTGCCCGGCATTTATTCCCGCACAGCGGGCGGCGATATCCGCAAGTTAGCGTCGTTCGGCTACAGAGATTTCAAATACAGGCTCGGCAGCCCGTAAACGCAACAGCAAAAGCCGCAGTGACGCTGAAACTTGTTTCCGCTGCGGGATGGGATCGTTGGTTTTCCGCGGAGATAACGATGCCTTTACAGAGAGCCTGTGTTGCTGAGAGTTAGGTAAGAAACAAGTTGTCAAATGGACCGCTGAGGGCGCAGTCAAATGTGATTTCACAAAGTATTCTGCGACGTTGCAGGCTGACGTCATTTGCCGGGGATATGTAGGTATCCTGCTAAGTGCACGGGTCATGCCGTGAATCAAGGTGGCACCGCGGATAAGTGTTTTGTTCGACCTTGACAGAAAGTATATTTCTGTCAAGGTCGTTTTTTTGAGACTCCTTTGACGGAAGATATAAAGTCAAAGGAGTTTTTCTTTTTCAAAGGGGGTTACGATACGGTGTTTTCAAAACGATGGTGGCGTACCCAGCGCCTAATAATTTTGAGTATCCTCACTGCAAATTTCCCGCATGATTTCGGCAAGCCGTTGGTATTTCCACACCGGAGCAGGCAAAGAAAATGGCGAATATCTCTGACGGTGCCATTGTCGGCTCAGCAATCATCAAGCTGCTTGAACGGTATGGAAAGGACGCGCCGAAATACATCGGAGAATATGTGAAGAAAATGAAAATGGCTCTATTGACCAATTAGTGGTGGTAGTGGTCTATTTTTAGAATTCCAATAATTCAGTGAACAGGAACGGGGGTTACCATTCCTGTTCATCTTTTTTTCTTTTGAAAAGTCTGCTGCCCGACCAATCAGCCGGAAAGCGGGGGGCTTAAAACATAAAGTGTGTTACAGATAAATCAAAAACCCGCAGAACATCAGCGTTCATGCGGGTTTTCATTGGCGCGCTTGACTGGATTCGAACCAGCGGCCTACAGAGTCGGAGTCTGTCGCTCTATCCAACTGGGCTACAAGCGCATATGAAATTTTTGAAGGTTATTTTGCGTTTGCGTGGCGGCGGTCACGGTACCGTGCATTGCGCAGATGCTCAAAAAGCTCCGCACGATCTTCCGGGGAAGCGGAACGATAATACGCCAAAAGCTGCTGCTCATCTGTAGAAAGATCCAGCACAGAATCGGCAAGGTAACGACGGTCTTTGCGGCGTGCATACACTTTCACGCGCTGACCGGAATCGCTCAGACGCATCGCGTCTGCAGAGTTTGCGCTGTATCCGCACAGCTCATCCAAAGAAATGCGGTAAAGACGGCAAAGGCGCATCAGGTCAAAGATGACGGGCGTCGTTTTACCGGTTTCATAATACGTGTAGGTGGAACGTTCAACGCCAAGAATATTCGCAAGGATCGACTGCGTGTAGCCGCTTTCTTCACGGAAACGCTTGAGACGTTGGCCGAAGATTGCTTTAGATTCTATTTCCTCCAATGCTGTTCACCATCCGCTGTGTCATTCTGTGAAAATCGTGCACATAACTGTGTTGTATCTTTTGCGTGAGATACAAATAGCAGATACAATAATAGTATACGCTATTTGCGCCACTATGCACGACTACGTGAGAAATATTCACACGGATGATGTGTATATTCTGTGCAAACTCAAACTGTTTTCACATACAAGTATACACAATACGCATACAGAAAAATGTCGGTTTTTGACGACAAGTGCAGAATGTTCGGAAAAACAGGAAGTGAAGAAAAAGAAAAGCCGCAAAAACTGCGGCTCTTCGGAATTTTAAAGGTGACGAAAACTCACGGGTTTACGGCGCTTTTCATCATCTCGTCATCGCCGGTAAGCGCTGCGAGCATCAGGTTATACACGCGCTGTGGGTCGCGGTGAAAATTCTTTTTCACTTCGCGCGCCTGATAGAGGTCGGGCACATACACGGTAAGGCTCATCAGCTCCATTTCTCCACCGGAAATGTGGCATGTCACGTTGTAGCCGTTTTCGGTGCGGACAATGGTCGCCACGTTTTCGCGCTCCATCTTGGCGGAAGCCAGCAGAGCCGTGGCGGCGGCTACGGCCTTATCACGCACGGAAGAGGGGATAAGCTGTTCTAAGTCGTCCGCCACACTCTTGCCGCGCTTAGTCAGCACATAGGTGTTGTCCTCCTCGCGGGTGACATTGCCAAGGCTCACAAGGGCAGAAAGCGCATCGCTCGCCTCAAAGTAATTCGCAAGGGATTTTTCCTGCAAGACCTTGATGATGTCATCGCCCGAAAGCGGCGCGTTCACGCTTTTGAGCATATAGCAGATCAAAATGCGGATATCGCTTTTCGAGCGCAGTCCGCCCGGCGCAACGCCGCCGGTAAAAGCATCATATTCCATACGGTTTTACCTCCTTCTTAGTTATCAATAAAGCTGATATTCTTCCATTTTCCGCGCGCAAAGCGGATGACAAAGCAGGCGCCGCGGCAGAACCAATCGATACACATTGCAATCCATGTGCCCAAAATGCCCATGTTAAAGTAGATTGCCAGAATGTAGCTGAAGCCGATGCGGAAGATCCACATGGAAAGCAGGGAAACAATCATCGTAAAGCGCACATCGTTCGCAGCGCGCAGGGCGTTCGGCAGGGCAAAGGCCAGCGGCCAAACAATGACGGCGCAGATGCCGTGCACAATGAAGACCTCCATCGTCATTGTGGTCGTTTCCTCGGAGAGTGAGTAGAACGAAAGGATCTGCTTGCTGAACAGCAGCATCAAAAGCGTCATAGCCCAGACGACACCGTAGGTGATGAGCATCAGCTTCTTCGTGTACTTTTTCACAGCTTCGTAGTCCTTTGCGCCGATGCACTGGCCGACGACCGTGATCATCGCCATGCCGAGCGCCATGCCCGGAATAACCTGCAAGGAAGCGAGGTTGCCCGCCACGGCGTTCGCTGTGATGGAAATGGTGCCGAAGCCCGAAACAATGCTTGCAACCAAAATCTTGCCGATCTGGAAAATGCTGTTCTCAAGGCCGTTCGGCACGCCGATCTGCAAAATGCTCTTCAACATGGAGAGGTGGATTTCCGGCTTATGAAGCTTATCATAGAAAATAATACGGCGCGGGTTCAAAAGCAGCACCGTAATGATGATGGCGCCTACTGCACGGGAAACAAGAGAAGCCGTCGCCGCGCCCGCCGCAGCCATCTGGAAGCCGTAGATTAAAATCGCATTGCCTACGATGTTGATGGTGTTCATTAAAATGGAAATGAGCATCGTCGTACGCGAATCGCCCATAGAGCGGAACAGCGCCGCACCGGCGTTATAGACCGCAAGGAACGGATAGGAGATCGCGGAAAGCAAAAAATAAATCTGCGCGTGCGCCATAACGTCCGCTTCAATGGAGCCGAAAACCATGTTCAGTACCGGCTTGCGGAAGAATACGGCGATGACGCCCAGCACGGCCGAAAGCGCAAGGCTGGCATAGAAAAGCTGCTTTGCCGCAAGACTCGCGCTTTTGTGGTCGCCGCGCCCGATATACTGGGACGCAATGACCGCGCCGCCCGTTGCCAAAGAAGAAAACAGCGTGATGAGCAAAAAGTTGATGGAGTCCACAAGGGAGATGCCGGAAACCGCCGCTTCGCCGCAGGAGGAGACCATTACGGTATCCGCCATACCGATGGTTACGGCCAGAAGCTGCTCAATAACAAGGGGTATGATGAGCTTCCGCAGATCTTTGTTTGAAAACACGTCTTCGCCTCATTTCAATACTTTGGGCAGTCTATTCGCTTTTTTGGAAAGAAAGCCCATGCTAAATAACAGATAACTCAATTTTACTATGTTTTCTACTAAAATGCAACGGGATAAAAGAAAGTTTTTCGTCAATATTTTGAACCGGAGAGAAGCGACGTGTTCTCGCCTGATTTTCGGCGTTCAAACGGGAATTACTCCAAACAGACTTTCGTTCCGAAAATATCGGTTAAAAAAGTTGAATTAAGCATTGCGAAATTTTGAATTCCGTGTTAAGATATACCCATTCTGATAAAATGCGGGAATGTGGTGTTTTTTTCAGAATGCAAATTACATTTTCTATTTTTATTTCCATAACGCTTCGGTGAAAGGAGGTAAGATTATGGAGACCAACATCAGCACCGTTCAGGTTGTTCTGATGGGCCTTATTACCGTGTTCGTGGTCCTGATCTGCTTGATCGTTATCATCAAGATCCTCGGCCTCATCATGGAGAAGGTCGCTAAAAAGCAGCCGGCTCCGGCAGCAGCCCCGGCCGCCGCAGCACCTGCTGCAGCACCCGCTCCGGCGGTATCCGCCCAAAACAACCAGCAGATCGTTGCCGCTATCGCAGTCGCGATCGCCGAGGAGATGGGCACGGACGTTTCGCACATCCGCATCCATTCCATCAAAAGAGTCTGAAATGCGCAAAGCGCGAAATCTAACAGATGAGAGGTAAGTTCAATGAAAAAGTATAATGTCAATGTTAACGGCACAGCTTATGAAGTAACAGTAGAAGAAGTCGTCGGCGGCGCAGCACCGGCTCCGGTTGCAGCAGCTCCGGCAGCAGCACCCGCTCCGGCCCCGGTCGCAGCCCCGGCAGGCGCTGGCGAGCAGGTCAAGAGCCCGATGCCCGGCAACATCCTTTCCGTCAACGTCAATGTTGGCGATACCGTTGCTGAAGGCCAGGTTCTCATGATCCTCGAAGCTATGAAGATGGAAAACGAGATCATGGCACCGAAGGCCGGCAAGGTCACCAGCGTGAACGTCCAGAAGGGCGCAACCGTTGAGAGCGGCACACTCCTCTGCGTTGTTGGCTAAGTTAAACTTAAGCCTACGCACATACTACTAAAATAAGGAGTGTTAAATTATTCATGGAAGCGATAACTAATTTTCTGAATAGCACAGGCTTCGCAAAGCTCGGCGAAAACCCGCTGCAGCTCATTATGCTCGCTGTTTCCTGTGTTCTTCTGTACCTTGCTATCGTCAAGAAGTTCGAGCCGTTGCTCCTTCTGCCGATTGCATTCGGTATGCTTTTAACAAACCTGCCCGGCGCAGGCATTTACCATGCAGAGCTGTTTGAAGGCGGTCATGTGCATTGGGAAATGTTTGCGGAAGGTGTTAAACTCGCAAACGGTTCCACGGAAGCTGCCGGTCTGCTCGACGTCCTCTATCTCGGCGTTAAGCTCGGTGTTTATCCGTGTCTCATCTTCATCGGCGTCGGCTGCATGACAGACTTCGGTCCGCTGATTGCAAACCCGAAGAGCCTGCTGCTCGGCGCTGCCGCACAGCTCGGCATCTTCGTCACCTATGTCGGCGCTGTCCTGCTCGGCTTCACCCCGGCACAGGCCGGCTCCATCGGCATCATCGGCGGTGCAGACGGCCCTACGGCCATCTTCGTCACCTCTAAGCTCGCACCTGAACTCCTTGGCCCGATCGCCGTTGCCGCATATTCCTACATGGCGCTCGTTCCGGTTATTCAGCCGCCGATCATGAAGGCGCTCACCACAAAGAAAGAGCGCATGATCCAGATGAAGCAGCTCCGTCAGGTTACAAAGACCGAGAAGATTCTGTTCCCGATCGTGGTTACCATCTTTGTTTCCCTCATGCTGCCGTCCGCTGCGTCCCTTGTCGGCTGCCTCATGCTCGGCAACCTTCTCCGTGAGAGCGGCGTAACAGAGCGTCTGAACAAGACCGCACAGAACGAGCTGATGAACATCGTTACGATCTTCCTCGGCACCTCTGTCGGTGCAACGGCTACCGCTGCAAACTTCCTCAATCCGCAGACGCTTAAGATTCTCGTCCTCGGCGTTGTTGCATTCGGTCTCGGCACCGCAGGCGGCGTTCTGCTCGCAAAGCTCATGAACGTCTTCCTTAAGGATAAGATCAATCCGCTCATCGGCTCCGCCGGTGTTTCCGCCGTTCCTATGGCGGCTCGTGTATCGCAGGTCGTCGGCCAGAAAGAGAATCCGCGCAACTTCCTGCTCATGCACGCTATGGGTCCGAACGTCGCAGGCGTCATCGGTTCTGCTGTTGCAGCCGGTGTGTTCCTGGCTCTGTTCGGCGTTTGATAACGCTTAGGAAAGGAAGTAACAGTTATTATGGCTAAGAATCCCCTTAGAATTACCGATACCATCCTGCGTGACGCGCACCAGTCTCAGGCCGCAACGCGCATGCGTATCGAGGATATGCTTCCGGCTTGCGAAAAGCTGGACAACATGGGTTACTGGTCTCTGGAGTGCTGGGGCGGCGCAACGTTCGACGTCTGCATGCGTTTCCTGAACGAAGACCCGTGGGAGCGTCTCAGAACGCTCAAAAAGGCAATGCCGAAGACCCCGTTGCAGATGCTCCTGCGCGGCCAGAACCTCCTCGGCTACAAGCACTATGCCGATGACGTGGTTGCAGAGTTCTGCAAAAAGTCCATCGAAAACGGCATCGATGTCGTCCGTATCTTCGACGCACTGAACGATCCCCGCAACATGGAGACCGCTATGAAGTACGTTAAGGAATATGGCGGCAAGGCAGAGGCTGCCATCAGCTATACAAAGAGCCCCGTGCACAGCGAGGATTACTTCGTAAAGCTCGCTATGCAGCTTGAAAAGATGGGTGCAGATACCATCTGCATTAAGGATATGGCAAACCTGCTCCTTCCGTACGACGCATATTCGCTCGTAAAGAAGTTGAAGGAAAACGTCAGCGTGCCGATCCATCTGCATACCCACAACACCACCGGTACAGGCGACATGGTCAACCTGATGGCTGCACAGGCAGGCGTTGACATCGTGGACTGCGCACTGTCCCCGCTCGCAAACGGCACCTCTCAGCCGGCAACCGAGTCCCTCGTTGCCACGCTGCAGGGCACCAGCCGTGATACCGGCCTTGACCTTGAGAAGCTCAGCGAGGTTGCCGCACACTTCCGTACGGTTGCCGATAAGCTGAACATTAACCCGAAGGTCCTTAAGGTCGATACCAACACGCTGCTGTATCAGGTTCCGGGCGGCATGCTTTCGAACCTTATCTCTCAGCTCAAGCAGGCAAACGCAGAAGACAAGTACTATGATGTGCTCGCAGAAGTGCCGCGCGTCCGTGCTGACTTCGGTTACCCGCCGCTCGTTACCCCGACCAGCCAGATCGTCGGTACGCAGGCTGTTATGAACGTTCTTGTCGGTGAGCGCTATAAGATGGTCACCAAAGAGAGCAAGGGTATGCTGCGCGGCGAATACGGCAAGTTGCCGGGCGAGGTGAACGAGGAAGTCCGCAAGAAGTGCATCGGCGATGACAAGGTCATCACCTGCCGTCCTGCCGACCTCATCGAGCCGGAGCTTGAGAAGTACAGAGCAGAGATCGGCGACAGAGCAAAGAGCGAAGAGGATGTCCTCTCCTACGCACTGTTCCCGGCTGTTGCTACAAAGTTCTTTGAGTGGCGCGACAATCCGCATAAAGATGAAGCACCTGCCGCAGAAGCTGCACCGGCTGCAAAGCCCGCAGCACCGGCCAACAACGGCCCGAAGACCCTTTACGTCGAGGATCTCACCAACGGCAACTTCTGATTGATCGGAAATCCGCTTAAATAAGTGAACAAAACGCTCGTCCCAGTTTATCAGCGGACGAGCGTTTTTGCATATCTGTGTAGCTATATAGCTTTACACAAATATAAAGCTATACTCCTTTACGCACAACAACGCCGCTGCCCGATTTAAAAGAGGCAACGGGGTTGCTCTATAATTGCAGGGGGATGGGGTGTCGCGCTCACGCGTATCTACTGTGCTGTTTGCGCGGCGCTTTCTTTCCTTTTTTCGCGCGAATATCTATTTACAAAAGCCGGGCAAAATGATACAATCACAGTAAGAATCCCCGAAATAGCGGGCGAAAGGACGGAGTTTGTATGTATAAATTTGATAGAGAAAAATATGATAAGCGTATGCAATGGTTTACCCACGATCGCTTCGGCATGTTCATCCATTGGGGCCTTTACGCCATCCCTGCGCGCGGCGAGTGGGTGCGCTCCACGGAAGAGATTCCGGAGGAGGACTACATCCCGTTTTTCAACGAGTTTAATCCGAAAGATTTTGACCCGAAAAAGTGGGCGCGCCTTGCAAAGCAGGCCGGTATGAAGTACGCCGTGCTCACCGCAAAGCACCACGACGGCTTCTGCCTGTTTGATTCCGCTCTTACCGATTGGAAAGTCACGAACACGCCTTACGGCAAAGACATCGTGCGTGAGTATCTCGACGCGTTCCGCGCAGAGGGCATCAAGGTCGGTCTTTATTATTCGCTGCTCGATTGGCACCACCCGGATTACCCCGCCTACGGCGACCGCCAGCACCCCATGCGCAACAACATTGCCTATAAAGATAAGCCCTATAACTTTGATAACTACCTTGATTACATGCACGGTCAGGTGCGCGAGCTCTGCACAAACTACGGCAAGCTCGATATGATGTGGTTCGACTTTTCCTACGACGACCTCACCGGCGAAGCGTGGCGTGCGTCGGAGCTCGTGCGTATGGTGCGCTCCCTGCAGCCGGACATCATCATCGATAACCGTCTGGAGGTCAGCGGCAGTGGCTTCGGCTCCATCGCAACGGACGAACCGCTTGAGTACAGCGGCGACTATGTTAGCCCGGAGCAGATCATCCCGCAGACCGGCTTTAAGGACAGCCGCGGCCGCAATATCTGTTGGGAAGCCTGCATCACGATGAACGACAACTGGGGCTACTGCGCAAAGGATAAGAACTTTAAGCCCGCCGAAATGATTATCAAAAAGCTCGTTGAGTGCGTCAGCAAAAACGGCAATATGCTCTTAAATGTCGGCCCGGATGCCAGAGGCAATATCCCCGCAGAGTCCGTCGAGATTCTGGAAAAAATCGGCGCGTGGATGCAGAAGAATTCCGATTCCATTTACGGCTGCGGCGGCTGCGACCTGCCGAAGCCCGAAAACGGTCGCATCACCAGAAACGGCAAAACGCTCTATTATCACATTATGGAAAACTCCATCGGCGGTATCCCGCTGCAGGGCATTTCGCTCGATGAGGTCGAGTCTATCCGTCTCATCTCCGACGGCACCGAGATAAAGCCCCTTAAAAACTGGATCGTTGAAAACTACCCGGATGTCGTGTTCGTGCAGGTTTCCAACACTGTAAAACTGCCCGATGACATCGATACCGTCATCGCTGTTCACACAAAGTAAACCAAAAGGAGTGCGTGTTTATGGGTAAAAAAGCACTATTCGCCGCAGCATTGGCTGCAGGTGCGGCCGCGGTTGTCTCCAACGCCGTTTTAAACGATACCCTGCGCCGCCGCCCGCCGAACAAAGACCCGCTGCCGGACGATGAAGAAACCCGTGCGGCAACAGTATGGTTCAAGAAATATGCCAAGCGCGTCACGTACCGCAACTCCGAAAATATGCGCCTCACTGCATGGTTCATCCCGCACAAAGGCCACCGCTATGCCATCATCTGCCACGGCTACGGCGGCCGCGCAGAGTGCATGCGCCACCGCGGCAAGTCGTTTTATGACCTCGGCTTTAACATTTTAATGCCGAACGCCCGCGCCCACGGTGACAGCGCCGGAGACTGGATTGGCATGGGCTGGCTGGAGCGTAAGGATATCATCGGCTGGATCTACGAGATTATTCGCCGCGACCAAGACGCGAAGATTCTTCTCTACGGCGAATCCATGGGCGCTGCCACCGTCATGATGACGGCGGGCGAGCAGCTGCCGCCGCAGGTGAAGCTCGCCATTGAAGACTGTGGCTACACCTCCGTGTGGGATCAGGCCAAAGCCGCTGTCAAAGATCTGTATGCCGGCGCAATGGGTGTGCTTATCCCGGCGGTGTCGCTTGCGTCCAAAGTGAAGTTTGGGTACAGCTTCCGCGAAGCGAGTGCGCTTAATCAGATTCGCCGCTGCAAAATTCCCGTGCTGTTCATTCACGGTGAGGCTGATGCCCTCGTGCCGTGCGCCATGGTGTATCGCCTTTACGAAGCCGCAAACTGCGACAAGCAGCTGCTTACCGTGCCGGGTGCAGGCCACTGCCTTTCCGCCTCCGTCGCGCCAAAGCTCTATTGGAGCGCTGTGCGCAGCTTTATCGAACGCTATATCGACCGCTGAAAACCGGGCGGCACCCATAGGCGGTGCTGCCCTTTTTCAAGCATTTGAAAGGAATGAAAACCATGGCCGCAAGACGAAAAAGGGAAGAGGAAGCGGAGTTTTTAAAGCTGAATACCACGTCTAACCCTACGGAGCTCGATATTTTGACGTTTGCGCTGCACCTTTTGGACCCGAGCTGCCCCGCACAAACAACGGCGGCCGCACTTTTGGAGCGACACGGAAAACTTAGCGACGTGTTTGATACCCCCGCGCAGATTTTGGCGGAGTGCCCCGGCGTCGGCCCACGCCTTGCAAGTGCGCTCGCCGCTTACCCGGACTTGTTCCGTGCCTATATGGAGTCGAAAAATCAGGCGCGCACCCGTATTGTCGATACCAAAACCGCCTTTGCCGCCGTGCAGAACAAATTTTTCGGCAGAAAAACGGAGATCGTCGTGCTGCTCATTTTGGACAGCAAGGGGTATTTAAAATACATGGGCATTGTCAACGAGGGCTCCGTGCACGGCGTGCCCATCTATATCCGTCAGATCGCCCGGCTGTGCCTTTTGTACGACGCCGATGCCGTTTACCTCGCGCACAACCACCCAAGTGGCAACTGCACGCCCTCACGGCAGGACATCCAAACAACCAAGGAGATCGAGCTCGCACTCTCCGGCATAGACGTCATCCTCTCCGACCACTTCATTTTCACGGACGAGGATTACCTCTCTATGCGCGCGACCGGCGTTCTCCAAAAGCTCCGCCACGACATCGCCACCCTAAAACGGCAGATCATCACATAAAAGCCGAACATCACAGGACGTCGGCGGACATAAATGGCGGGACGCATTGACAAACGGGTGTTCGTGTGTTATACTAAGTCGTATCGAAACGTATGTTCTAAAAGTTCAGTGAGGGAGCAAAGCCATGCAGGAGCGGGATAAATTTGTACTGAAGTCAAAATATCAGCCGACGGGCGACCAGCCGAAGGCGATCAAAGAACTTGTGGAGTCCATCCGCGCGGGGCATAAAGAGCAGACGCTGCTCGGCGTTACGGGCAGCGGCAAAACGTTTACCATGGCGAACGTCATTGCGAAATTGAATCGTCCCACGCTTGTTTTGGCACACAACAAAACGCTTGCCGCGCAGCTTTGCAGCGAGTTCCGCGAGTTTTTCCCGGATAACGCCGTGGAATACTTCGTTTCCTACTACGATTACTATCAGCCGGAAGCGTACATTGCGCAGACGGATACCTATATTGAAAAAGACAGCGCCATCAACGAGGAGATCGATAAGCTGCGCCACAGCGCCACCAGTGCGCTTTCTGAGCGGCGGGACGTCATCATCGTCGCGTCCGTTTCGTGCATTTACAGCTTAGGCGACCCAATCGATTACCGCACGATGGTCATTTCACTGCGCCCCGGCATGGAAAAAAGCCGCGATGCGCTTTTGCAGAAGCTCGTCGAGATCCAGTACGAGCGCAACGACATCAACTTTACGCGCAATAAGTTCCGCGTGCGCGGCGATGTAGTGGAAATTTTCCCGGCGGAATCGAGCGAAAAGGCGATCCGCGTCGAATTTTTCGGCGATGAGATCGAACGCATCAGCGAGGTTGTGCCGCTTACGGGCGAGATTGTCAGCGATTTAAAGCATGTCGCCATCTACCCGGCGTCGCATTACATCGTTCCGCGCGAAAAAATGGCGGTCGCGCTCAAGGAGATCGAGGCCGAAATGGAAGAACGCGTCAAGTTCTTTAAGTCCGAAGATAAACTCATCGAAGCGCAGCGCATTGAGCAGCGCACGCGCTATGATATTGAAATGCTCAGCGAGATTGGCATGTGCAAGGGCATCGAAAACTATTCGCGCGTGCTTTCGGGCCGTAAGCCCGGCAGCCAGCCGTGCACACTGCTCGATTATTTCCCGGATGATTTTCTGTTGTTCGTCGATGAATCGCACGTGACGTTGCCGCAGGTGCGCTCCATGTACGCCGGAGACCGCGCGCGCAAGCAGAGCCTTGTGGATTACGGCTTCCGTTTGCCCTCGGCGTATGACAACCGCCCGTTGAATTTTGATGAGTTCTATGCGCACGTCAATCAGGCGGTCTTTGTCAGCGCCACGCCGGGCGACTTGGAGTTGGAAAAATCCGCAGCAGTCGTGGAGCAGGTCATTCGCCCGACGGGACTTTTAGACCCGCGCATCACGGTAAAGCCGACCGACGGGCAGATTGACGATCTTATTTCGGAGATCAACGTGCGTACCGCGCGCGGCGAGCGTATTCTCGTGACAACGCTCACGAAAAAAATGGCGGAAGACCTCACGGGCTTCCTTGAAAATTACAGCATCCGCGTGCGCTACATGCACCACGACATTGATACGGTGGAGCGCATGGAAATCATCCGTGACCTGCGTCTCGGCGAGTTTGACGTGCTTGTCGGCATCAACCTGTTGAGAGAGGGTCTTGATATCCCGGAGGTGTCGCTCGTCGCAATTCTGGACGCAGATAAAGAGGGCTTCCTGCGCAGCGGACGCAGCCTCATCCAGACCATTGGCCGTGCTGCGAGAAATGCACATGGCGAGGTCATTATGTATGCCGATTTCGTCACGCCGTCGATGGAATACGCAATACGCGAGACGGAGCGCCGCCGCGCCATTCAGGAAAAATACAACGAAGAACACGGCATCGTGCCGCAGACCATCGTGAAAAAGGTCTCCGAGATTTTGGAGATTTCCACAAAGGCGGAGGAAGCGGGCGGTAAATCGAAGAAAAAGAAGAAGTATACGGCCGCCGAAAAGCGCGTGATGATCGACAAGCTCACAAAGGAGATGAAGGCGGCAGCAAAGCTGCTTGAGTTCGAGCACGCAGCCTACCTGCGTGACCGTATCAAGGAGCTGGAAAAATAGGGGGTTCGACATGATCGACAAGGCGAAATGCTTTACGGAGGCAATGCGTCAATTGGCACTGGAATACAATGCAAAGCCAGAAGACTTTACAGCGAATCAAGTGACGGTCACAACGCCGGCGAAGCCCGATGGCGTGCGGCTCTATTCGCATGAGCTGCCGTTCTTCCAAATGACATCCACCGGCAGTGGTGTGGTTATCACGGCGAACGAGGTTTTGCATCCGTTTTTAAAGGAGTTTACGGGCGATACCGAGCGCTTCAAGCACCCGTATTGGTTGTTCGAGCTTCCGCATTTGCTGTGCATCGAACGTGAGCTGAACAAATACGACTACACATTGTCGTCGACCTTCCACATGTTTTTGCCCGGCAAGCCGCACAAAGCACGTGTAACGCTATGCACCTTTACACTTAAATGGTTCGACAAAACGAGCGTGAAAACGTTGTACCCGAACACGGATTTTCCGAATGCGTTAAGTGAAAAAGAAAACCCCGACCGCCCGGACGTCCTCGCACTCGCGGCGTATGACGGCGACGAGATCGCGGCGCTGGCGGGTGCTTCGGTAGACACGGACGCACTGTGGCAGGTTGGCATCGACGTAAAAGAACGGTACCGCGGACATGGACTCGGCACAACACTTGTAAGTCTGCTGTGTGATCGCATCGAAGCGCTCGGCAAAACGCCGTTTTACGGTACAGTGCTTGCCAATTTACATTCGCAGAACATCGCCCTCAACACGGGCTTTTACCCCGCGTGGGTGGAAATATCGAGCTTCAAAAAGGAAGAAACGAAAGGGTAAACCGAAATGAGTTCAAAGTACATCACCGTGACTGGTGCAAGAGAACACAACTTAAAAAATATCAATGTAAAGCTGCCGCGTGATCGATTGGTCGTGCTGACGGGACTTTCCGGCTCCGGCAAGTCCTCTTTGGCGTTTGATACCATCTACGCCGAGGGTCAGCGCCGCTATGTAGAGTCGCTTTCAAGCTATGCCCGTATGTTCCTCGGGCAGATGGAAAAGCCGGATGTCGATAACATTGACGGTCTTTCGCCGGCCATTTCCATCGACCAGAAAACAACCTCCAAAAACCCGCGTTCCACGGTAGGCACGGTGACGGAAATTTACGATTATCTGCGTCTTTTGTACGCGCGCATCGGTGTGCCGCACTGCCCGGTCTGCGGCAGAGAGATCCGCCAGCAGACCGTCGACCAGATCGTCGACCAGGTGATGGAGATGCCGGAGCGCACGAAAATTCAGGTTTTGGCGCCGGTGGTGCGCGGCAGGAAAGGCGAGCACCAAAAGGAGTTTGAGGCGGCGCGCAAGGGCGGCTTTGTCCGTGTGCGTGCTGACGGCATCATTTATGACCTTTCCGAGAGCATCAAGCTTGAGAAGAATAAGAAGCACAACATTGAAATTGTCGTTGACCGTCTTGTCATCAAGCCGGATATCCGCTCGCGCTTGGCGGATTCCGTAGAGACGGCGACAGGACTTTCCGGCGGGCTTGTTATCGTAAACGTGGTGGACGGCGAGGATACGCTGTTCTCTCAAAACTACGCTTGCCCGGAGCACGGCATCAGCATGGAGGAACTTTCGCCGCGCATGTTCTCGTTCAATAACCCTGCGGGCGCTTGCCCGAAGTGCACGGGTCTCGGCGTTTTCATGCGCATTGATCCGGCACTCATCATCCCGGACGACCGCTTATCGATTCGTAAGGGCGGTTTGAAGGGCAGCGGTTGGGCGATGGAGGGCAGCACCATTGCGACGATGTACATGGAAGCGCTCGCAGAGCACTATCACTTTTCGCTTGATACGCCGATCCGCGACCTCTCACCGGAGCTTGTAGACATTCTGCTTTACGGCACGAAGGGCGAGAAGATTAAAGTGCACCGCAAAAGCGAGTATGGCCGCGGCACGTATGAGACAGAGTTTGAGGGCATCATCAACAACCTTGAGCGCCGTTTCCGCGACACGTCCTCCTCGTGGATCAAGGAGGAAATCGAGTCGTACATGAGTGCGGTGCCGTGCGACGCATGCGGCGGCAAGCGTCTTTCTAAAGAGAGTCTTGCAGTGACGGTGGGCGGTAAGAATATCAGTGATTTTTGCGACCTTTCCGTTGTGGACGCGCTGGCGTTCCTCGATACGTTGACGCTGACCCCGCGCGAAGAGATGATCGCGGCGGCGGTTTTGAAGGAAATTCGTTCACGTCTCGGCTTTTTGCGCAACGTGGGTCTCGAATATCTGACGCTTTCCCGTGCGGCGGCGACGCTTTCCGGCGGTGAAAGCCAGCGTATTCGCTTGGCGACGAACATCGGCTCGTCTCTCATGGGCGTTTTGTATATCCTCGATGAGCCGAGCATCGGCCTGCACCAGCGCGACAACCACAAGCTGCTATCGACCTTGATGCGTCTGCGCGACCTTGGCAATACGGTCATTGTCGTGGAGCACGACGAGGACACAATGCTTGCGGCTGACCACATTGTGGACATCGGCCCCGGCGCGGGTATTCACGGCGGCAACGTGATTTACAGCGGCGATGTGCAGGGTATTTTGAAGTGCCCGGAGTCCATCACCGGCCAGTATTTGAGCGGGCAGCGATTCATCCCCGTGCCGCAGACCAGACGCGAAGGAAACGGCAAAAAAATCACCATTGTCGGCGCGCAGCAGAACAACCTGAAAAACGTGACGGTGGACATTCCGCTCGGCAAGCTCGTGTGCATCACGGGCGTTTCGGGCTCGGGCAAATCGTCGCTCATCAACGAGGTGCTGTATAAACGTTTGGCGGGCGAGCTGAACGGCGCGCGCACGGTGCCGGGCAAGCATAAGGAAATCCGCGGCATGGAGAACCTCGACAAGGTCATTCAGATCAACCAGTCACCGATCGGCCGTACACCGCGCTCAAACCCGGCGACGTATACGGGCGTGTTTACGGATATCCGCGAGCTGTACGCCAGCACGCCGGAAGCGAAAATGCACGGCTTTACCTCCGGGCGCTTTTCGTTCAACATTAAGGGCGGCCGCTGCGAGGCGTGCCAGGGCGACGGCATCATTAAAATCGAGATGCACTTTTTGCCCGACGTTTACGTTGCGTGCGATGTATGCAAGGGCAAGCGCTACAACCGTGAGACGCTGGAAGTGAAATACAAAGGCAAAAGTATTTACGACGTGCTGGAAATGACGGTGGAGGAGGGCCTTGCGTTCTTCAAGGACCACCCGAAAATCGCGCGCAAGCTGCGCACGCTGTGCGACGTGGGACTGGGGTACATCAAGATCGGTCAGCCGGCAACGACGCTTTCGGGCGGCGAGGCGCAGCGCGTGAAGCTTGCAACGGAGCTGAGTCGACGCCCGACCGGCAAGACGGTGTATATTCTCGACGAGCCGACGACCGGTCTGCACATTGCGGACGTGCACAAGCTTGTGGAGGTTTTACAAAAGCTCGTGGACGGCGGCAACACGGTCATCGTCATCGAGCACAACCTCGACCTCATCAAGACGGCCGACCATATCATCGACCTCGGCCCAGAGGGCGGCGACAAGGGCGGCATGATCATCGCGGAGGGCACGCCGGAGCAAGTGGCGGCAACGAAGGGTTCCTACACCGGCGAGTATATCAAAATGATGCTGGAGCGTGACAAAAAGCGCAGGGCGGAGCAGAAAGCCTGACAAATTCAAAGTGACGTATGACGCTGCGGGCCCGGTTTTCGGGTGCGCGGCGTTTTTGCGGCTTTAAACGAATTGACACGGAAAAAGAATCTGTCCAAGATATAAAGTCGGAAATTTTGCGTCCTTCAGGGGTGCGGGCGGTTCATATTTACATTTTGTTCAACACATTTGCGTGTAAATCGGGTAGAATGAAGAACGGAAAGGAGAGGTTTGCGGTATGTTTGGCTATGTGCGTCCGTTCAAGGGCGAGATGCTCGTGAAAGAATATGACGCATATAAAGGCGTTTACTGTCAGCTTTGCCGGGCGCTCGGAAAATACTACGGTTTTCCGATGCGGCTGACGCTGAGCTACGACTGCACGCTGTATGCGTTGCTGGCACTAAATCAGCGCGATGCCGATGTAAAGGCGGAGAAAAAGCGATGCTGCTGCAACCCGATGAAAAAGTGCACGTATGTGTGCCCCGCGAACGAGGATGTGTTTGCCGAAGAGGCGTTCCACAAGGCGGCGGCACTGAGCATCATTATGACGGTGCACAAGTTGCGCGATACTGCCGCGGATGAAGACGGGCTGAAAGCGTTCGGTGCGCGCGTTCTGCGCTTATTTGCGCGACGCGCGATGAAAAAGGCGAGCAATGATTATCCGTTTATGGCGGACGCCGTGCAGAAAATGATGGACGACCAGGCCGATGCCGAACACGCGAAGGAAATTTCCATTGACCGATGCAGTGCGCCGACGGCGGAGATGCTGCAGACGATCTGCGCGGAGCTTGGCAGCAATGCGGGCGAAAAGGCCGTTTTGAGCGAGGTGGGGTATTTCCTCGGGCGCTGGATCTACATTATGGATGCAGCGGACGACCTCACGGACGACCTTTTGCAGCAGAAATTCAACCCGTTTATTCAAAAGCTGGGACTGGAAAGCTCGCGCGGGTTACATTTATTGCCCGAAGAACGCAAAAGGGCCGACGAAGAGTGCAATGCGGTATTAAACGGCTCGCTTGCACGGCTGCTGCCGGCGGTGAACCTATTGCCGAGCGGCAAATTTACCCGAATTTTGGAGAATATTTTTGAAAAAGGGCTCCCGGAAATGCAAAGGGAGATCCTTTTCCTGCATATAAAGAAGGAGAAACGACATGACTGATCCGTATAAGGTCCTCGGGGTGTCGCCCTCGGCGACGGATGAAGAAATTAAAGACGCATACAGAAAGCTTGCAAAAAAGTACCACCCGGATCAATACGGCGACAGCCCGCTCTCCGAGCTTGCGGGCGAGAAGATGAAGGAGATCAATGAGGCGTACGACACCATTGTTTCGCAGCGTAAAAACCGCGGTGCGAACAATAACGGTTACGGCTACAACAACTATAACACGTACAATGCGGGTTATAACGCCGGGTATGCGGGTGGCAGCAGTGCCTCCGGCTTTAACGATGTACGCCGTTTCATTATGGCGGGGCGCATTGCAGACGCGGAGCAGATCTTAAACGGCGTGCCGGTGGAAAGCCGTAACGCCGAATGGTATTTCTTAAAAGGTACGGTTTTATACCGTCGCGGCTGGCTGGAGGAAGCGAAGGAGCACTTTACGCGCGCGTGCCAGATGGACCCGGGCAACCCGGAGTATCAGGCGGCGCTGAACCAAGCCATGAACCAGCGCAGCGGCGTTTACGGCGGCTATAATCCGAATATGAACATGAACAATGCGGGTGGGTGCAACGCCTGTGACATCTGCAACGGTCTGATTTGCGCGGACTGCTGTTGCGAGTGCATGGGCGGCGACCTGATCCCCTGCTGCTAAGGGGGCGTTTTCATGCGCTCTAAAGCGGCGAAGGTCGCGCTGTGCGGTGTGGTTTCTGCACTTTCCGTGGTGCTGATGCTGATGACCGGCATTGTGCCCATTGCGACGATTGCACTGCCTGCTTTGGCGGGCTGTTTGACGATTGCTATTGTGGCGGAGACAAATGTGCGCTACGGCTTTGCGGTGTATTGCGTTGTGAGTGTGCTGGCGATTTTGCTGACATCGGACAGAGAAGCGATTTTGTTTTACATTTTATTTTTCGGTTACTACCCGACGCTGTACGGACTTTTGATGCGCATTAAGCGTAAGCCTTTGCGCGTGCTTGCAAAATTCGGCGTGTTTAATCTGGCGATGGCGCTGGAAACGGCGCTGGCGGTTTGGATTTTGCAGATCCCGCTTTCCGAAATGGAAGTGTTCGGCAAATGGTCCATCCCGATTTTGGCGGTGATGCTGAATGTGGTGTTTGTACTGTACGATTACTCGATGAACGGACTGATCGTCCTGTACATTCGCAGACTGCACCCGCTTGTACAGAAATATATAAAATAAAACAGCCCATGGCTGCGGTTTTCCGTGTGCCATGGGCTGTTCGTTTTGTACAGCTTATATTGCGGTGAGGTCGTCTTTTGTACAGCCTTTTTCGCTGTACCGGGCTTTTTCGTAGACGATGTGCAGGGTATCGTTTTGGAGCTTCGCGTGGGCTTCCGCTTCGGCGGGGGACATCCAACGCGCGGGCGGCTCTTTTGCGGCGTGCAGCAGCGTTTTGCGGTATTTGCGGCGCACCGCAGCGGTCGGGGAGCGGTCAAGGAAACCGGGGCGGTCGCGCTTTTGGGCGCGTTCCCGCACGGTGGTGCGTTCGTCCTCGGGCAGGTTTTCCACAAGGTCGCGCCGATCGACAAACGAGGTCTTAAAACCGCGTGAGATGCGGATGCAGCCGTAAATAACGCCGAAGATGAGGCCGCCCGCGAGCGCGATGAGCACGATGTACTCGAGAATTTTCATGATGAGGACGAGCACGGGGCTCGGCTCTGCGGCGGGAATCATCTCGTCAAGCGGCATATCGCCGCCGGAGGATGTTTCAGTCTGCTCGGGCGGGGTATATTCGGCGTGGATCGCCTCGCGCGGGGTGTAGCGGTAGCCGATGTCGTTTGTGAGCAGCGGCGGCAGCAAAACGGCGGTACAGAACACGGCTGCGGCGGCCAAAAGCGCGCAGGTGATGCGCACGATGCGGCGTGCGGGCATGTTCTGCATGGCGGCGTTGACGTCGATGTAATCATCGATACGGCGGATGCCGCGCTGTGTGAGGCACAGCACGAAGTAAACGGCCGCGAAAACGAGGGAGACGGGCTGGAAAATCAAATCGGCGCGGTCGGTGAAGACAGAGCACAGGAACGGCACGGCGAACACGGCAAGACCCGCATAGCCGGCGTGGTCAAACAGAGAGTGGCTTTCGCCGTGCAGGCGGCCGTAAAGCCGCATGAAGCAGATGAACAGCGCGACGACGGCCATGAGGACGGAATCGAACAGGAAGCCGGTGAGTACCGTGATGCCGATGCTTGCGAGAATGTAGAAAAAGATGCGGCGCAGGCATTTTATTGCGAACCAGCTGAGTGCGATGGGGGCGAGAATCAAAAATCCCCGCAGGATGTTTTGCAGAATGACGTCTTTTGTCATGCCCTCCGAGACAAAATTTAAAACGAGCGCGTAAAGCGGCGTACACAGCATGGTGGCGTGCAGCCAGCCGAGCACGACGTATAAAATGTGGCGGACGGGAATTTGCTTTTTGAAAATTTTCATTTTGTCCCCTCCCGTTAAACTTCCCAGCGGACGATTTCGACGGATTTTGAGGCCTCCGTGAGTTTGTAGCGCTCCGGCATGTTGCGGTCTTCCGGCAGGATCCAGATGGCGTCACTGCCCTCCGTTAAGGCTTCCAAATCCGGCAGAACGGGCAGCTTTTGCTCCTTGGAGATGAGCACGTAGAGGTCGCTGCCGTGTGCGCCGTCGTGCAGGGTACGGAGAAGCTGCGGCATGGGGGTGAGGTCGTTGCGGCATTCCAATCTTGCGAGCCGGCGGCGCAGGTAAAGCGCGGTGTTGCGGCCGGTGAGATCGCCCGTGGAGAGCATTTTGCCGTCTACGGTGTCTATGCCGTTTGAGATGACGGAGACCGAGATGCCGTCTGCGAGCATGCGCTCCGCGAGTTCAGCGGCGATGGAGATGGCGGTCTCGTTTAACGCATCCGTCACGGCGCTGCCGATGCCGGTGCAGTCGAGCAGGACGGTGACCTTTTGGGACAGCGTGGAATCGTGCTGATTGACGAGCAGCGTGCCGCCGCGCGCGGAGGCCTTCCAGTTGATGTATTTCATGGGGTCGCTGCGGCGGTAATCGCGGATGCCGGCAAACTCGAACGGGTCGTCGTACACACGCCGACGGCTGACGAGCAGACCCATGATCTTGCTGTACGGGATGCGGATGTGGCTTGCGGAAATGTGCGCGGGCAGGACGTAGAACTCCGTTTCCTGCGGAAAATGCGCCACCTGCTTTTCGGTCATCAGAAAATCGTAGGACGTGACCGTGGTGGACGCGATGCGGTAATAGCCGCGCTTTTTGCCGCGGACAGGTAGTGTGCGCGTGATGCGCTGGCGCACGGACGCTGTGAACACGTCGCGGCGGTAGGTCATATCGCTGACGGTGGAGTTTTCTTCATCCTGAAACACCACCCAGCGGCTCATATCGAAGCCGACCTCCAAAACGGGGAGCGGCAGGTATTTGTTGTTCACGATCGTTTCGACGAGATTCGCTTCCTCGCCGCAGAAAATGTAATCGCGGTCAAAGGATATCTGTACGGTGAGGTTTTCGTCCCACAGGCGGCGGAACAAAAGGCGCTGTGCAAAGTAAAGGACGAGCAAAACGACCGGGAGCAGAAGGAGCGCCCACATTACTTTGACCAGTCCTCAGTCGGCAGGGCGACGGAGGAGAGCACATCGGTCATGGCCTTTTTCTGGGCATCGGTGGAGCCGACGGAGCCGCTGAGCTGCAAACGGTGGGCGAGCACCGGCACGGCGACGGTCTTGATGTCTTCCGGCACAACGTATGCGCCGCCGCGCACCAAGGCGTAAGCGCGCACGGCACGGACGAGCGCAAGGCTGCCGCGCGGGCTGACGCCCATATCGATATTCGGCCAACTGCGCGTGGCCTGCACGAGGTCGATCATGTAATCGAGCAGGACGGGGTGAATGTAAATCTCCTTTGCCTGCTTTTGCAGCGCGAGAATATCCTCACGCGTGCAGACGCTTTGCAGCGTTTCGAGCGGCTCTTCCTTCATAAAGCGCTGCAAGATGGCGCGCTCCTGCTCTTTTGTGGGAGAGGCCATGGAAATGCGCATTAAAAAGCGGTCGAGCTGGGCTTCCGGCAGGGGATAGGTGCCGAGCGTTTCGATGGGGTTCTGCGTGGCGATGACGAAAAACGGCGCCGAAAGCGGACGGGTGACGCCGTCCACAGTGATCTGGCGCTCGCCCATGCACTCGAGCAGGCTCGACTGCGTGCGCGGTGTGGCGCGGTTGATCTCATCGGCGAGGAGCAGGTTGCAGAATGTCGGGCCGGGGCTGAAAACGAAATCGTTTGCTTTCTGGTCGAAGTAGTTGAGGCCCGTGACGTCACTGGGAAGCAGGTCAGGCGTGAACTGGATGCGGTTAAACTCCAGACTGACGGACTTTGCAAGTGACTTTGCGAGCACGGTTTTGCCCATGCCGGGCACATCTTCGATGAGCACGTGACCCTCGGCAATGAGCGCGGTGAGCAAGAGGTTGATGGTTTCTTCGGAACCGACCATGACCTTGCCGATATTTTCACGAATGGACGAAATGAGCATTTTACTTTCCATAAAAGACCTCCAAAAGACGAGTGCGTTTATTCTGTTGTGGGAAATCAACATAATTAAACAGTTAATAATCGGAATAAGGATACAACAAAACAAAAGAAATTGCAAGCTTCTTTTGTAAAGGATGACAAAGAATGGAGAGTGATATCCGTGCCGCACGGACATGCCTTTGCATGAAAGGATGTGCTTCCTGCAAAAACGGTTTGAAATTCATAGAAAACAGCGAAAATATTCCTTGATTTTTGCAGGAATATCGGCTAAAATAAACATTATGATACCGTGCATACGTGCGCCCTGTCCGTAGGGGCAGGTATGCGGCCGCGTCTGCACGGAGGAAATTTTGCAGGAAGCGGCGACTCGTGTTGTAAAATTTCCTGTCAGGAAACGTAAAGAAAGGAAATCACCCATGAATATCCAGCTTACGAATCGCATTAAGCAAAATGCGAGATCGTTTTCCAAAGGTCAGAGGTTGATCGCGAAGTATATTGAGGAGCACTACGACAAGGTGGCGTTTATGACGGCCTCGAAGCTTGGCGCGACGGTCGGTGTGAGTGAATCGACCGTGGTGCGCTTTGCGACGGAGATCGGATACTCCGGCTATCCGGCGCTTCAGCAGGCGATGCAGGAGATGATCCGCAACCGCATGACGAGCGTGCAACGCCTTGAAATGACCTCGACAAACATTCCGCTTGACCGCCTGCTTGACAGCTCGATGGATCAGGACATCGACATTATCCGCCGCACGAAGGAGTCTATTTCACATGAGGAGTTTTACCGTGCGGCCGATGCACTCGTGAAGGTAAAGAAGGTTTATATCATCGGTGCAGGCAGCTCGCTTGCCATTGCGACGTTCCTCTCGTACTACTTCTCCTTGGTGTTCGATTCCGTACAGCTTATCAGCGCGACGAGCGAAGCGCAGATTTTACAACAGATGGTGCACATCGGCGAGGGAGACGCGCTTATCGGCATCAGCTTCCCGCGGTACTCCAAAAAAGCAGTGAAGGCGCTGAAATACGCTTCCGACCGCGGTGCGACGGTTGTGGCCATTACGGACAGCACGCTTTCTCCGTTGACGAAGTATGCGGAGCATGTGCTGCTTGCAAAGAGCGACATGGTTTCATTTGTCGATTCGCTTGTGGGCCCGCTGGCGCTTATCAACGCGCTTATTGTGACGGTGGCTATTAAAAAGAAAGACGAAGTGGCGAATACACTCTTAAACCTGGAGACCATTTGGGACGAGTACGGCGTGTACGAGAAGGTTGAAGACAAGACCGACGAGGAACGTAATGTTTGATGCAGTCGTAGTCGGCGGCGGCGCTGCGGGCATGATGGCGGCGATCACGGCGGCAGAGCGCGGCAAGCACGTCTTATTATTAGAAAAGAACGCACAGCTTGGGCGGAAGATCCGCATTACGGGCAAGGGCCGCTGCAACGTAACAAACAACTGCGAGCCGCGCACGGTGATTGAATCCACGCCCGGCAACGGCCGGTTTTTGTACGGGGCGGTGAACCATTTCACCCCGCAGGACACGATGGACTTTTTTGAGGGGCTTGGCGTGCCGTTGAAAACGGAGCGCGGCAACCGCGTGTTTCCGGTCTCGGACAATGCACACGACATTGCGGACGCGCTTTGGAAGAAGCTGAAAAAGTGCCGCGTGGAAATTCGGCAGGGCAATGTGAAAGAGGTGCTGACCGAAAACGGCAGCGTCATCGGCGTGTGCACGGAAAACGATGTGTTTGAGGCCCCCAGCGTGCTTTTGGCGTGCGGCGGCGCTTCGTACCCCGGCACGGGCTCGAACGGCGACGGCGCGCGGCTGGCGGAAAAGCTGGGGCACACCATTATTCCTATGCGTCCGTCTTTGGTGGCGCTGACCTCTGATGACGAGGATTGCCCGGCGATGCAGGGGCTTTCTCTGCGCAACTGCGGCGTGACCGTGACGGACAATGAAAAGAAAAAGAAGCCGGTCTACACGGACTTCGGTGAGCTGCTGTTCACGCACTTTGGGCTTTCCGGCCCGACGATTTTGAGTGCGAGCGCGCACATGCGCCATATGGCGCCCGGCAGATACACAGTGACGCTCGACTTAAAGCCGGCGCTCACCCCGGAACAGCTTGACCAGCGCCTTTTACGCGATTTAGAGAAAAACAAGAACCGCAATTTCAGCAATTCGCTCGATGAATTATTGCCGCAAAAGATGATCCCGGTTGTCGTGCGGCGGTCGAGCATTCCGCCGGAAGAGAAGTGCAACACCATCACGCGCGAGCAGCGTGCGGTGCTTTTGAATGTCTTAAAGCACTTTACGGTGGAGATTTCCGGCTTTGCACCGCTTTCCGGCGCGATTGTGACGGCGGGCGGCGTTTCCGTAAAGGAAGTCGACCCGAAGACGATGCAGTCCAAATTGATCCCGGGCTTGTACTTTGCGGGGGAAATTCTGGACGTGGACGCGTACACGGGCGGCTTTAACCTGCAGATCGCCTTTGCAACGGGACACGCGGCGGGCGAAAATCTGTAAACTATCATTATATATAAGGAAGTTATGTTATGTATGCAATAGCGATTGACGGACCTGCCGGCGCAGGTAAAAGCAGCGTGGCGAAAGCGGCTGCAAAGGCGCTCGGCTTTGTTTATGTGGACACGGGCGCGCTGTACCGCACGGTGGGGCTTTACCTGCTGCGCAGTGAAGTTGACCCTGCAGACGCAGAAGCGGTGGAGCCGAAGCTCCGGGATATTCAGGTCGATCTGAAATACGAAGACGGCGTGCAGCACGTCATTTTGAACGGCGAGGATGTATCCGGCCTTATCCGCACGCCGGAGGTCTCTATGGCGGCCTCTGCGTGTGCTTCCGTACCGGCAGTGCGTAAGTTTCTGTTCTCCGCACAGGTGGATATGGCGAAAAAGTACAACGTCATCATGGACGGCCGAGACATCGGCACGACGATTTTGCCGAACGCACAGGTGAAGATTTTCCTGACGGCTTCGCCCGAGGTGCGCGCCGAGCGCCGCTACAAGGAGCTCAAGGAAAAAGGCGTGGACGTGAGCTATGAAGAAACGCTTGCGGACGTTATTCGCCGCGACAAGCAGGACGAAAAGCAATCTAAGGCAGCGGAGGACAGCATTTTGCTTGACAACAGCGAGCTTGATTTTAACGGTACGGTGAAACGCTTACTGGAGATCGTGGAAGAAAGGACGGGCGTGAAGCATGGCTGAAAATAAGAAGCCGAAGGAACACCTTTCCTGGTGGTATTTTCTTGCAAAGTACGTGATGCTGTTTTTCTTTAAAATTCTGCACCCGTACCGTATTATAGGCCGAGAGAACATGCCGCTTACCGGCAAGCTGCTCGTTTGCTCTAACCACGTGACGATGGGCGACCCGATTTACCTTGGCTGCGCAATACCGAAACGACAATTACACTATATGGCGAAGGCCGAGCTTTTTGAAAACAAGCTCATCGGCGGTTTTTTGAAGAGCCTCGGCGCGTTCCCAATCTCCCGCGGCACGGGCGGGGCACAGGGCATTCAGACGGCGATTGACCTTTTAGAGGAAGAAAAGGTCGTGTGCATGTTCCCGGAGGGTACGCGCTCGAAGACTGGCGAGCTTTTGAACCCGAAAATGGGTATGGTAATGCTGGCGTACAAGACGCACTGTACGATTTTGCCTGTGGCGATCGTGGGCGAGGGCGGCAAGCCCCCGAAGGTGTTTAAGAAAATGGTCATCAACATCGGCAAGCCAATCCGGTTTGAGGACATGGGCTTGACCGAAGATTCCGGTATGATTTACCGCCGTGTTTCGCGCAATATTTTTGCCGAGGTGCAGAAGCTGCGCGAGGAAGGTCTCGATATTATGGAGAATAGGTGGAAGGAAGTATGATCCGCGTGGCGAAAACAGCGGGATTCTGCTTCGGTGTGAACCGCGCGGTGGAGACCGTTTACAAATTGCTTGACGAGGACAAAACCGTCTGCACGCTCGGGCCGATCATCCATAACCCGCAGCTTGTGGAGGAGCTCGGCCGCAAAGGCGTGCGCATTATAGATGCGCCCGAGGACGCGAAAGCGGGGGAGACGGTTGTTATCCGCTCTCACGGTGTACCGCCCGAGGTCATCGAAAAACTGAAAGCGCTCGGTGTCGATTACAAGGACGCGACGTGCCCGTATGTGCAGAAGATTCACCGCCTTGTTTCCGACGGAGAGCGCGAGGGCAGGCGCGTGATGCTGGCCGGCGATGCAAAACACCCGGAGGTGGAGGGCATACTCGGCTGCTGCAAAACGCCGTACCGCACCTTCAAAACGCGCGAAGAACTCGAAAATCTATTCAAAAATGAGCCTGAACTTGCCGAAATGCCCCTTCTTTTTTGTGAACAGACCACTTTTAACGTAGAAGAATGGGAAAAATGTTTGGATTTCGTAAAAAAGGTATGTACAAACGCTTCAGTTTTTGATACAATATGTAAGGCTACAACAAATCGCCAGCGCGAAGCACGCGAGCTTGCGCGTGAAAGCGACTTGATGCTCGTCATCGGCGGGCGTCACAGCTCGAATACGGCGAAGCTCAAGGAGGTCTGTGAACCGTATGCGCAGACGTATCTCATTGAGACGGCGGCGGAGCTTGCAGCCCTGCCTGTAAAGGGCAAAATGAATATCGGCATAACTGCTGGTGCTTCAACACCGGCAAGCATAATAAAGGAGGTACTTGTTACCATGACAGACAAAATTGAAACAAATGAGCTTAATTTTGAGGAGATGCTTGAGGAATCACTCAAGAGCTTAAATACAGACGAAAAGGTGCACGGTGTAGTTGTAAGCATTTCTCCCACCGAAGTGTATGTTGACGTCGGTAGAAAGCAGGCCGGCTACATCCCGGCTAACGAGCTTAGCAACGATCCGAACGCGAAGCCGGAAGATCTTGTAAAGATCGGCGACGAGATGGATCTGCTCATCATGAAGACGAATGATCAGGAAGGCACCATCATGCTCTCCAAGAAGCGCATCGATGCCATCAAGGGCTGGGAAGACATTGCAGCGGCTATGGACGCTGAAGAAATTCTCACCGGCAAGGTTACAGAAGTTGTTAAGGGCGGCGTGATCGTTCTGTATAACGGCATCCGCGTCTTCATCCCGGCTTCTCAGGCTGTAGCAAACCGCGGCGACGATCTTGAGGCTCTGAAGGGTCAGGACGTTCAGTTCCGCATCATCGAAGTCAACCGCCAGCGCCGCCGTGCGGTCGGTTCCATCCGTTCCGTGCTCCGCGAGCAGAGAAAGGCAGCACAGGCTAAGTTCTGGGAGTCTGTTGAAGAAGGTCAGGAGTTTACGGGTACCGTTAAGTCCCTCACGAACTTCGGTGCATTCGTTGACCTTGGCGGCGTGGACGGCATGATCCACATTTCCGAGCTTTCTTGGAACCGCATCAAGCACCCGAGCGAAGTTGTCTCCGTCGGCGACACCGTTCAGGTTTATGTCAAGAGCCTTGACCGTGAGAACGGCAAGATCTCCCTTGGCTACAAGAAGAAGGAAGACAATCCGTGGGAGATTCTCAAGAACGAGTATCCGGTTGGCACGGTTTGCGACGCTACCGTTGTCGGCATGACCACGTTCGGCGCATTTGCTAAGATTCTCCCGGGCATCGACGGTCTCATCCACATCTCTCAGATCGCGGACAGAAGAATTGAGAAGCCGCAGGACGTTCTGAAGGTTGGCGACGTTGTTAAGGTAAAGATTACCGACATCGATTTCGACAAGAAGAGAGTTTCCCTCTCCATCCGTGCTCTGCTCGAAGACCAGGGCGAGGACGCTTCTGAGGAATAATTTAAATCGTCAGGTGTAAATTTGCAGGGTGGTTCTTTCCACCCTGCTTTACATGACGGACATTTTAAAAGTAAACGGATAAAACGGCGGTTTTATCCATTGGAGGAAACAATTAGATGAAGCGCGTGAAAAAACCTGTGTTTTTTATCATCGCGGCTCTGATCCTTGCGCTTACATACACATCGGTCTTCGGCGTTTACACGCAGAACGGTGACACGAAGAACACATGGATCAAGGGCGCCGGCGATATAAGATGGGGTATTGATATCCGCGGCGGCGTGGAAGCGACCTTCAGCCCGGCTGACGGCGTGGAGGCGACCGCAGAGCAGCTTGAAGCCGCAAAGGCAATCATTGAACTGCGTATGGTCTCGAAGAGCATTACGGACTACGAGATTTACACCGACGAAGCCAACGACAAGATCATTGTTCGTTTCCCGTGGAAGAGCGGCGAATCGGACTTTGACCCGGAGAAGGCGATTGAAGAAATTTCCGCAACGGCGCTGCTGACATTCCGCGAGGGCAATTCATACGAGACCCAGACCGTGGACGGCGCGGGCAACCCGGTTTACCAGACACCGACGGGCACTACGGCCGATACAATCATTCTGGAAGGCAGCGACGTGACCGAGGCAAAGCCGGTCATGCAGGAGAATTCCACCTCCGGCAGCTATGATTATGCGATTTCCCTGACGCTTTCCGATGAGGGCGCAAAGAAGTTTGCGGAAGCGACCGAACGCCTGAAGGGCAAGACAATCTCCATCTGGATGGATGACATCATGATTTCCGCACCGACCGTTAACGCGGTTATCACAGACGGCAAGGCTTCTATTACCGGTAACTTTACGGCAGCTACGGCTTCCGAACTTGCCGCAAAGATTCAGGGTGGCGCACTGCCGTTTGCTTTGCAGACCTCGAACTTCAGCACCGTGAACCCGACGCTCGGCATGAAGTCTCTGGATGCCATGGTCATGGCCGGCGTAATCGCTTTTGCGCTCATTGCGGTCTTTATGATCATCATCTTTAAGGTTCCGGGCTTTGTGGCTGTGCTGACGCTTGTGGGTCAGCTTGCAATCACCTTTGCGGCGATTTCCGGCTACTTCCCGTTTGTGAACAGCTTTACAATGACTCTGCCGGGTCTTGCAGGTATTATCCTTTCCATCGGCGTGGGCGTGGACGCGAACATTATCACCGCGAGCCGTATTAAGGAAGAACTCGGCACCGGCAAAACGCTAGACGGCGCCATTCAGAAGGGCTGCTCCAACAGCCTTTGGTCGATTATCGACGGCAACATCACGATTTTGATCGTTGCCATCATGCTCATCGGCGTGTTCGGTCCGTCTAACATTCTCTCTAAGATTTTCGGCGAATCCACGACCGGTGCGATCTACTCCTTCGGCTACACTTTGCTCGTCGGCGTAATCGGCAACTTCATCATGGGCGTGTTCTGCTCTCGTCTGATGATCAAATCGCTTTCCGGCTTCAAGCCGCTCCGTAAGAAATGGCTGTTTGGAGGTGCGGATAAGTAATGAAAAAGTTTGATTTTGATTTCTATAAGAACAGAAAAATTCTGTTCGGCATCTCGATTGGCCTAATGGTCATCGGCTTGATTTTCAATTTCATTCGTGGCACGAAGATGGACATTCAGTTCGTCGGCGGTGCGATGATTAAGTATTCCGTAGACGGCGAAGTCGATACGGATGAAATCGCGTCCCTCGTAAAAGAAGAGACCGGCCGTGACGTTTCCGTTGCATTGAGTAAGACGTTCGGCACGGACGCGAACCAAGTGACGCTGTCCTTTGCGGGCAACGAAGCTGTGACGCTCGATGAACAGCAGGCAATCGCGCAGTCCCTATCCGATGCGTATGCCGACCGCACGTTCAACGTGGTGGAATCGAGCTCCGTTGACCCGACCATGGGCGCGAAGTTCTTCCAGAAGTGCCTTGTTTGCTTGCTCATCACGTTCGTAATCCTGCTCGTTTACATTGCGTTGCGCTTTAAGAAAATCGGCGGTCTTTCCGCCGGCGTTACGGCGCTCATCGCACTTGTGCATGACGTGCTGCTTGTGTATTTCGCGTTTGTGATTTTCGGTTTCTCGATCAACGATATTTTCATCGCTGTTATCCTGACAATCCTCGGCTACTCGCTGAACGATACCATCGTCATTTACGACCGTATTCGTGAGAACCGCAAGCTCTCCCCGACGAAGAGCCCGGATGCACTGCCGGCTATCGTCAACAAGAGCCTCAATCAGACAATGACGCGTTCTATTCTGACATCTCTGACCACCTTCATGGCGCTGCTTGTCATCTACATTGTTGCGGCGGTTTACGGCATCAGCTCTGTACAGAGCTTTGCACTGCCGATGATGGTCGGCACGATTGTCGGTTGCTATTCCTCGCTGTGCATTGCGGCTCCGCTGTACACCATGTGGGCTGTGCATAAGGGCGAGAAGAGCAAGAAGTAATCTGATCCGAGCTGCTTTTAAGCAAGCGTTTCTATTACAGAATGAGATTCCCGGAAAGCTGTGTGCTCTCCGGGAATTTTTGTATAGGACGCATTTTACGGTGCGGGGGATAGAAATAAACAAACGATAAAAAAGCTAAAAGAAAACCGGGTAAGCTGCCGTGCGGTGTGCTACCCGGTTTTGGTTTTAGATCTGTTTGGATTTGCCGGTAAGGAGCCAGAAGACATCGACGTCTAAAATTTCGGCAAAGGCTAAAAGCTCGATATCCGTGACGGTGCGAAGCTGACCCTCTAACTTAGAGAGGGCAGAGGCGTTGATGTCAACACCGCGCACCTGCAGCTGCGCGAGCAGCTCTTTCTGTTTCATGCCACGATTGCGGCGAATGCTCTCAATACGTGCGCCGACTAAGTTTTTGTCTCCAAGTGGTTTTTTACGGATGCGCATTTGCTCGCCGCCTTTCAATGTTCTATACACATTATAAGCGTAAATGCACAAAAAATCAATTCGTTTTCCGAAAAATTATAAGAATCAACTGCTAACAATTCGTGAACGGTCCGTAAAACCGGGTGAATTACTCTGTAGTTTCGTCCTGTTCTTCGGATTTTGTATCTTCCGCTTCGCCGGAACGCGTGCGGCGGTAGGCGAGCGGTGTCATGCCATACTTTTTTTTGAAGATAGAATAGAAGTAGTTCGTATTTACAATGCCGATGGCTTCGCTGATTTGATTGATGGGCAGCTTAGTCTCACGCAGAAGCTGCTCGGCCTTTTTCATGCGGGTGTTGCTGAGGTAATCACTGAACGAATAGCCGATCTGCGTGGCGAAAATTTTGCCGAAGTAGGCGGAGGAAAGGCCTGCCATGCCGGCGAGCATTTTCAGGGAAAGATCCGGATTTGCGTAGTTTTTGTCGATGTATTCCTTTGCGACATCGGCGGCAAGCTCGTTGCCGTATTTGCGGTTGATGCTTTGATGATGCGCCAAAATGGTGATGAACTCCATGCAGCGCTTGCGCAGCATATAGACATTCGGTAGCTGACGGTCAATTTCATTCAGTTTATCCATCAAGATGGGATAAGCGGTGTCGTCATCCGTGAAAGTGGTGGAGAAATCGTCGAGCAGCGACATCATGACGTGATTGAAATACGCAACGGCTGTATTGAAGCTGACGTTTGACATGTAGGAAAGCGCGAGATCGAACTCATGCGAGCAGGCATCGAGGTCATTTGCGCGGATGTGCTCGGCAAGCTTCATGTGGAGCTTGTTGTGGTATGAGTTGAGATTGATATTCTGGCCGGTCTCATAGGCGAAGAAAATTTTGCCCTGATTACGGATGGCGGAATATTCCAGCGCGATGTTCGTCGCCTCATAGCAGAGGTTGATATTGACGGCTGTCTCCACGATGGTGCCGATGCAGATGGTGGTATTCATGGCAAACTCGCGCTGCATGACCTCGCACACGCGCTCAAGCTCCGGCACAAGCTTTTCCGGGTAGGCGTTCTTTTGCAGGGGGAGCAACAACACGAGAAAGTTGTGCGAGTTGCGATACGGTACGACACTGCCGAACTGCCCCAAAACTTCGGTGGCGAGGTTTTCGAGAGCGTAGCTGTAAATGAAATAGTTTGGGTCATCCGGGCCGAAGCGCAACTCTTTGGAGGCTGCACTGATAATGACGATGGTGTAATACGGCGCGGTGAGGTCGATGCCGTAGCTTTGGTATACTTCGATGTAATTCGGAATCTGTCCATACTCGCCGTGCATAAGTCGCTGAATGTTCCGCTTTTTGAAATCGGAATAGGAGGAAATAAGGCCTTGCTCGAGCTTATCGGCTTTCATGTACATATCGGAAAAGGCCTTGCTGAGCTGGTCGAGCTCATCGCCGGCATGGTCGTTCGACGGCTTTTTGACGTAGTTGCTGTAGAGCACTTCGATTGGCGCAGAGAGCTTTGCACTGGTGCGGAACGAGATGAACATGCCGACGCAGAGCACAAGAATACCGGCGAGTAACGTGATGATGGCGAGCTGGGGGAGACCGCTGTAAATATTCGAGTACGGCACAATATTGAAGATCGTAAAGCCGGAGGAAGACGCCTTGGCGTAGGTGACGAGCGCTTCGGTGTGGTCAGCGCAGGTGTAGGAGAAGGAGCCGGAATTGTCGGTCAGCTCCGGGAAATCCTCCACGGAGACAATAGTATTGTCGGGTTTTGCATGCGTAAAGGTTTCTGAATCACCTTCAGCGATATTGGTGGAGAAAACCTCGCCGTAACGGTTCAAAAGCAGGACCTGTTGAAAGCCGTTCGAGGTGCGCAGGTTCGATATGGAATCGTTGAAATAATCTTCGTCCACGTCTACGATGATGAGGTCGGGCGAGCCGCCTTTGCGTAGCTGTACGCGGAAGACGAAGGAATAGACATAACGGGTCTTGAGCTGCTGTGTGGCGTAGTTTGCACCGATCATGCGCAGAAGGCAGGTATCGGCGCCGGGATTATCGGGCAATCTTCTATAATAGTATGCAATATCGTCATCCGTGAGAAAATCTGCCGTAGAGCTGGAGACGAAACGGTTGGAGGCGGAGTTATAAAGGCTAACATAGCGCGTATAGCTCTGCGCCGTTTGGATCTCGCGTAACTTGATGCCGGCATCGGCTTCGATGAGTCGGTTGAAGGTATTGGAGGAGAGGCAACGGTTCGTATTGCTGTTCTGCAAAATTTGATTATTAACGGAGCGCATTTGGCTGTAGAGCATGTCCGTCATCTGACAGACCTGCTCCAACTGATGCACAGAATAGGTGCGCGCAGAGCTGATCTGCAAATTTGCGTAGATGGTGAAAATTAAAAGCGTGACGAGTATAACGGCTATGGCCACCACGCAGAAAATGCTGAAAAGGTACCGGTTGAACAGCCGGGTTTTTACTTTTTTAAACAAAATACAACACTCCAAATACAGAAAGAGAACGAAAAACACGATTTAGATTTCGTATAACTCTATGATAACGGATTTTGGCACTAAACGCAAGCGAAAAATCAGATTATTGATTCAAATCGTAAAAAACCGTAGTTTCATATCACGAAAAGCCGAAAAAAGTGATTCGATTCTCAAAAAATGGAGAAAAGCGAAATTTGTGAAGTGCCTTGAAACTGCCAAAATGCAAAGTTGTTTTGAAATTTTGGAGTTTATCGCAAAAAGAATACTTTACAAATCGTTCACAGCGTGTTAAAGTTTGTTCATCGAAAACAAACAAGCGGTTTGCAAAAACGGTATCTCTGCACGGGGCAGAGGTTCCGGGAAGACCCATGAGGGAGGACGCCCGGTGCGCTGTGATTGCAAAACGACACGCTTTGGCAAACACCAAGTTTTGTCGGCACTTTGTTTTCAACAGGAATAGCGATATTCCGGGTTCGCATTTGCAGAGTCAATATATAAAGCAAATGAGCTTTACTTTATATATGCGGCTGTGCAGAGGTGAACAAAACTCTTCCTTATTATATGAAGAGACACATTATTCGGAGAGGATGATCGCAAACATGAGTAAGGCGTCAGCTTTGGTTGATGTCAGCAAGAAGAGAGTGAATCCTTTTAAAGAGCTGTGGACAAACAAGTTTTTGTACCTGCTTGCGCTGCCCGCGGTCGTTTACACTTTCATCTTTTCTTATTTGACACTGCCGTACATCGTAATTGCATTTGAGAAGTTCAACTACAAGACGGGTGTTTTTAGCCCGTTTGTCGGTCTGAAAAACTTTGAATACTTCTTCAAGTCCAGTTGGGCGTGGACCGTTACACGCAACACGCTCGTCATCAACATCCTGTTCCTCATCGTTGGTACGGTTTGCTCCGTTGTTTTGGCAATCGTCCTCAATGAGGTCAAGGCGAAGAAGTTCCTTAAGGTTTCTCAGTCCATGATGCTTTTCCCGTACTTTATTTCCTGGGTTATCGTCAGTTACATGCTGCAGGGTATCCTTGGTACAGAGACGGGCCTGCTCAACAATCTGATGGGTACGCGCATCAATTATTATTCCACCCCCGGCTACTGGTACCCGATTCTTCTGATTCTCAATATTTGGAAGAACACGGGCTACAACACGATCGTTTACCTCGCAGCGATCACCGGCATTGACGAAGGCCTTTACGAAGCAGCTTATATCGACGGCGCTACGCGCTTTAAGCGTATCATTTACATCACGATCCCGCTGCTTGCGCCGACCATCTGCATCATGACCCTGATGTCTGTCGGCCGCATCTTCTACGGCGACTTCGGTATGCTGTATGCGATCATCCGCGACAACAGCTCGTTGATGCCGATTGCAGAAGTTATTGATACATACGTTTACCGTACATTTAAGAACACAGGTGATCCGAGCCTTTCCATGGCTATCGGTCTCTATCAGTCCATCGTCGGCTTCATTCTGGTCTTCACAGCAAACTGGATCGTCAGAAGAAAGTTCCCGGATGGCGCACTGTTCTGATACAGGGAAAGGAGACAAGCTCATGAACAGCACGGTTGCGGCGGCGACAAAGCCGTCTAACACCAACAACAAAATCAAGCACAGCACGGGGGAGAACGTCGGTACATTCGTCATTTATCTCGTCGTTGCTCTGTTCGCACTGATATGCGTCCTGCCGTTTGTTCTCGTTATCATTGTTTCTTTCAGCAGTGAGAAATCGATTACGATCAACGGTTACTCTTTCTGGCCGAGCGAATGGTCGGCTGCGGCATATAAAATGCTCTTCCTGCCGTCCTCATCCGTTCCGCAGTCCTATCTTGTAACGACGATTGCAACGGTTGTCGGTACCGTCGTTGCGTCGTTCATCACATTCGGCGCAGGCTACACCCTTGCAAACCGTTCCTGCCGTTACAGAGACGGTCTGTCCCTTTACTTCTACATCACCATGGTTTTCTCTGCGGGCCTTGTTCCGTGGTACATGATGTGTAAAGCATTGAACTGCTACGATAACATTTGGGCACTCATCGTACCGAGCCTGTTGTTCAATCCCTTTAATATGTTCCTTGTGCGCAACTTTGTGCGCGGTATCCCGGCCGAGCTGAACGAATCCGCAAAGATTGACGGCGCGGGCGAAGTGAAGATTGCATTCGGCATTTACTTCCCGCTTTGCATGCCGGTTCTGGCTACGATTGCTCTGTTCTATGCCATCGGTTACTGGAACAACTACTTCAACGCAGTTATGCTCGTGAATGATGAGAAGTACTACTCTTTGCAGATGCTCCTCTTCAAGATTCAGTCTCAGATCACTGCACTGAGCAAGCTCTCTGCCGGCGCTGCGGTCAACGTAAACCCGCCGAAGGAAAGCTTTAAGATGGCGACCTCCGTTATCACCATGGGCCCGATCATCATTCTGTATCCGTTCTTGCAAAAGTACTTTGTTAAGGGCATGGTCGTCGGCGCTGTTAAGGGTTAATCGCCCGCAAACATTTTAATTCGGTGTTTACCGTGGAAGACGGTTACACATATATCAATTTTCAAGGAGTTGAAGTAAGAAATGAAGACAACGAAGAAACTGCTGGCAATGGCTCTGGCAGCTGCAATGGTCGTTACGGCTTTTGCAGGTTGCTCCGGCAACAACGACACTTCCAGTGCTGACAGCACATCTTCTGCTTCCTCTGAGGCTTCTACTTCGTCCGATGCTTCCACATCTGACGAATCTTCGGCAACAGAGGACGACGGCACCATTCACCCGATGCGTATTGTACAGCCGGGCACACTTTGCCCGGACTATGAGACCGGTATGGCTGCTGTCAACGAGAAACTGAAGGAAGACGGCGTAAACATTGAGGTTTCCGTCACAAGAATCCCGTGGGATGCTTATGCTGAGAAGCTGAACCTCATGCTGACGACCGGTGAAGAGTTCGAGCTGCTGCATGTTATGCAGGACGTTAAGAACCTTTCCGCTATCGCAGGTATGGGCGCTATCTCCTCCATCCACGATTCCATCCAGAACTACCCGGACCTCTACAACAAGTTCTCTGAGACCGAGTGGCTGGGCACCCTCTACAAGGGCGAAGAATACGCAGTACCGTGCTACTGGAGATCCTTCGACAACACGATGTCCTACATGGACTACCGTTCCGACATCGCTGAGAAGGTCGGCTACGACGAGTTCCCGGACACGACGGAAGGCATCATCGACCTCATGAAGAAGTCTCAGGACGAGATCCTCAACGAGACCGGTATGAAGGCTTATTCTTGGTTCCATCAGGTTCAGGATACGGCGCACTGGCTCCACAGAAGCTATGATACCTATCCGTTCTATGTTGAGAACTCCCTCGGCATCTGCCTCATCCGTCAGGACGGCACGGTTGATTCCTTCTATGAGTCCGAAGAATTCAAGAAGGACGCAAACACCTACTACGAGATGTATCAGGCCGGTCTCATCGACCCGGATATCTTGAACCGCGACCACCAGAAGCAGTACGACGATGCAAATTACGGCGCAATGCTTCCGTCCCAGACATTCGACCCGTACACGGGTGTTACGATGCAGAAGAACGGTGTTGAAGGCGCAGAAGTCAAGTGGGTTGAAGCTTTTGGCGATGACGTCCCGGACATGATCTACACCTATGTGCAGAACCTGAATGCGATTTCTTCCACTTCTGAGGATCCGGAATCCGGCCTCAAGTTCCTCAACTGGCTGTATGCTTCCGAAGAGAACCATGACCTCTTCCACTATGGCATTGAGGGCACGCACTATACCAAGACCGGCGACCACAGAATTGAGCAGGTCAAGGGCGACGACGGCAACCCTCTGTACAGCATGGATACCTGGATGACCGGCTACCTGCCGTACATGGCTTATGCTACCGATACGCCGGACGAGCAGGTCGATTACATGACCTACAAGTCTGATAACTACGTCATTTCCCCGGCTGCAGGTTTCATCTTTGATTCCTCTAACGTTACCAGTGAGCTGACGAACCTCCAGACCGAGATCATCTCCTCCATCTACCCGATTAAGGTCGGTATGGTTTCCTATGAGGACAACATCGATGCTGCTATCGAGAAGCTGAAGGCTGCTGGCCTCGACAAGTACATGGAAGAGTACAGAACCCAGTTCAAGGCTTATCTGGATGCTAACCCGAACGTACTCGAGATCGCAAAGGGCACCACGGAAGGCTAATTGCTCTTCTGAAACCTGAATAATGATCTGAATGCAGGGCGCAGGACGCAAAAGGTCCTGCGCCCTTGCTTCATTATTCTTACTCTTTAAACTTGAAATTGATTTAAGATGTCTGTTACACCGAATATATCGGTGCAGAAAATATGAACTCTGAAGAGAATTGGGGAAAGAGATAATGTTAAATATCAGAGATTTCGGTGCGGTGGCTGACGGCAAGACCGTCAACACAAAAGCAATTCAGGCGGCTGTGGATCGCGCAGGGGAGACGGGCGAGACCGTGCTCGTTCCCGGCGGCGTGTTCATTACCGGTACAATCAATCTGAATGGTGCATCGTTGCATTTGGAGCCGGGCGCTGTTTTAAAGGGCTCCACGAATATCGACGACTACCCTGCACAGGATTTTATCCACAATGAAATGGGGGTGCTGCGTGCCCTGCTTATCAACCGTGACCACGACAATGTGACTATCGACGGCAGCGGCACCATTGACCTTTCCGGCACATCGTTTTATGATACAAGCGTGATGAACATACCGAGCAGCCGTGTTCCGTTCACAAAGGAGCAGGAAGCCGAATGCACATACCCCATCGGCACGCGCCCGAGCCAGTGCATTTTCTTCCACAATGCGAAGAATGTTACTGTGCGCGGCATTAAGGTTATCGACGCGCCGTGCTGGACGTTCAGCTTCAACGCGTGCGAGAATGTAAAGCTGCTTGGCCTTACGATTGACACCAGCCCCAACGTGCCGAACGACGACGGCATCCATATTGCGAGCTGTAAAGGTGTTATTATTGCCGATTGCCATATTTCGAGCGGCGACGACTGCATTGCGCTTTCCGGCATTACGGATTGGGCAAAACCGTGCGAGGACATCGTCATCACGAACTGCGTGCTGCGTTCCTGCTCGAAGGCAATTGTCATCGGCTACAGTTACAGCTATATCCGCAACGTGACCATCACGAACTGTATCATCAAGGAGAGCAACCGCGGCATCTGCTTCATGTGCAACGATACGTCCGCACTTGTGGAGAATGTGCGCATCAGCAACATGATTGTTGACACGCGTGTACGCGCCGGCAACTGGTGGGGCAACGGCGAGCCGATCTTCATGATGGCTGTAAAGCACGATTACCATATCCCGGCAGAGCAGGACCCACACCGCGAGACCGACTGCGCCATCCGCAACGTGCACATTGACGGCGTGACCTGCATGGGCGAGAACGCCATGGGCATTTACGGCGTGGACGGCAACATCCGCGAAGTGGAGCTCAGAAACATTGACTTCACCCGTAAGCCGTCTAAGAACCTGCCGCTCAAGGGCAATGTGTTTGACTTCGCACCTGGCAGGGTCGATTTTGAAGTGCCGGAGGACTGCGGCCTGTACATCGGCGGCGGTGCGGACGTGAAGCTGGAGAACATCAACACACGTGCGTGGAAGATCATCCACGCGTAAAAGGAGACTACCATGAAAAATATTATTTTGCTGCCGCTCGACGAGCGCCCCTGCAACTTTGATTTCCCGTCCAAAATTTTCAACGGCGAAAAGTATACGATCATTCGCCCGGAGCATCTCGGCCGGAAGAAGACCCCGGCGTCTTATGAATTCATTCGCGATTTCCTGCTCGCAAATATCGAAAAGGCAGACGCGGCGGTCATTTCCATCGATACGCTACTGTACGGCGGCTTGATTCCCTCGCGCTTGCACCATCTTTCCGAGGAGACGGTTTTGGAGCGTCTGATGCTTTTAAAAGAACTGCGCGAAAAGAACCCGCAGGTAAAGCTTTACGCGTTCCAGTGCATCATGCGCTGCCCGAAGTATTCCTCCGACGATGAGGAGCCGGATTACTATGAGCTTTACGGCAAAGAGATTCACCATATCGGCCGTCTGACGCACCTTGAAAAGCTCGGCGTGGGTGACGCGGACGAGCTTTCTGAATTGAAAGCCAAGGTAGACCCCGCGGCGCTTAAAGACTATCTTGACCGCCGCGCGTTTAACGGCAGCTTCAATATCCGCACGCTCGACCTTGTGGAGGACGGCACGATTGATTTTCTCATCATCCCGCAGGACGATTCCGCAAAGTACGGCTACACCGCAATGGACCAGAAGACCGTGCGCGCGAAGATCGACGAGAAGGTGCTCAATGACCGTGTGATCTTGTACCCGGGCGCCGATGAGCTCGGCATGGTGCTTGTCTCCCGCGCCATCAACGCGCTCGAGAATAACACCCCACGCGTATACCTCAAGTATGCGTCCACGCTGGCGCCGCAGCTGATCCCGAACTACGAGGACAGAAGTCTCAATGAGACCGTAAAGTACCACGTCATGGCGGCGGGCTGCATCGCTGTGCCGTCGCTCTCCGACGCCGACGTTGTGATGGGCATCACCGCTCCGGCAAACGAGATGGAAGAAGCCGCAAATCAGCCGGCGAATAACATCAACTATGATGTGGAGCGCAATATGGCAGAGTTTCTGTACTTTGTGAACGATTGCTTGAAGCGCGGCATTCCGACGGCGATCCTCGACAATGCCTACACGAACGGCGGCGAATTACAGCTTCTGCGCGTGCTCAACAAGCAGGGCATTTTGATGAAGCTTGCAGGTTATGCAGGCTGGAACACCTCTGCAAACTCCATGGGCACGGTGCTCGCGATGATTGTGAACAATATGTACCAGAATAATACCGAAGCGAAGCAGAACTTCCTTGTGGAGCGTTTTATCGAGGACTTCGGCTACGGTGCGGTCGTGCGCAGCTACGTGACGGAGCACATTCTGCCGCAGTGGGGCATGACGTACTTCTGGTGTGAAGAGCAGCGCGGCAAGGCGGCCAACGCCGTTTTGGAGGAACTGCGCAAGTTTGTAAAGACGGAAATGACGTCCATTGCGGACAAAGTAACTGTGGAAGATATTTTCCTGCCGTGGAGCCGTATGTTTGAAATTGGTCTCAAGGCAACGTACAAAGCGGACTAAGATAGAGATACAGGATGTTTTCAAAAACGAAAGGACGCGTTTTTATGACAAATCAGGAAATTTTAAACCAGATTCACCGCGGCGTAATTGTCTCTTGCCAGGCGCTGCCGGATGAGCCGCTTTATGGCTACCACTTTATGGGCCACCTTGCATTTGCCGCAAAAGAGGGCGGTGCTGTGGGTATTCGTGCCAATACCTGCGAGGATATTGTGGACATCAAAAAGGAAGTTGACCTGCCGGTCATCGGCATCATCAAGAGCGTATATGACGACAGTGATGTATATATCACGCCGACGATGAAGGAGATTGATGCACTGGCGGCGACCGGCGTGGAGATTATCGCGCTGGATGCAACAGACCGTCCGCGCCCGAACGGCCTTGATCTTGACACGCTGTTCAAGGAAGCGCGCGCAAAGTACCCGAATCAGCTCTTTATGGCAGACTGCTCTTGCTATGAAGACTGCAAGCACGCGGCGGAGATCGGCTTTGACCTTGTCGGCACAACGCTGTGCGGCTACACGGCAAAGACGAAGGGCACGGCTATCCCGAACTACGATCTGCTTTCCCGCATCACGACGGAGCTGAACGTGCCGGTCATCGCGGAGGGCGGTGTTTGGGAGCGTGGCCAGCTGCAGAAGGTGTTCTCTTACCCGGTGCACGCAGCGGTTATCGGCACGGCTATCACGCGCCCGCGTGACATCACCCGCAGATTTGTTGAGGCCATTTCATGAGTACGCTTTTAGGCATTGATATCGGCGGCACGGCTGTGAAAATCGGCGTTGTGGACGAAAACGGCAAAGTTCTGCTTTCCGAAACGCGCAGCGTCAGCTTTGACGGCTACAAAACGTCGATTATGACGACGGTTGTGAACCTTGCGGGAGAAGTTCTCGAAAAGAGCCCCGTGAAAATCGAGGGCATCGGCGTTTCGGCAACGGGGCAGATTGATGTGAACTCCGGCACGGTTATTGGCGTGGGTGCACAGCTCGGCGACTGGCTCGGCAGCCCGGTGAAGAAAATTCTGGAAGACCGGTTTCATCTGCCTGTAACCGTCATCAACGACGCGAACGCAGCGGCGCTCGGCGAGCAGACGTTTGGTCGCGCAAAGGGCAAGGAGAACGTGCTTGTCGTTACGGTCGGCACCGGCATTGGCGGCGGCATCATCGAAAACGGTCGCCTCATTCAGGGCAGACGCGGCATCGGTGGCGAAATCGGGCATTATATCATCAATTTTGACGGTGTGGAGTGCCCGTGCGGCAACCGCGGCTGCTTTGAGCGCTACGGTTCTACGGGCGCGCTTGTGCGCCGTTTTACGGAGAATGTTGCATTGCTCGAAAAGCTGGGCGTACCGGCAGAAGACGTCGACGGCAAGGTGATTTTTGACCACCTCGATGACGCAGACGTCAGCGCGACGGTGAACAGCTGGATTGACAGCATCGCATTTGGAATCATCGGCCTTGTGCACATTTTCAACCCGGAAATGGTGCTCATCGGCGGTGGTATTTCAAGGGAAGACGAACATTTTATCCGCCCGCTTCGCGAAAAGATCTTGAACGGCGCGATGGAGCAGTTCGCAAAAGACCTTGAGGTGGAGGCTGCTGCACTTGGCAATAACGCCGGCCTGCTCGGCGCATGTGCGTATTTCAGACAGAACTTTTAACCGACGTATATAACAATAAAAGCCGAGGCGCTTCAAAACGAAGTGTCTCGGCTTTTTGCGGTGCATTTACTTTTCAATGAGGTCATTGTCCCTGAACAGGAGGGAAATGCACCATACGGCGGCGATGCCGACGAGTGTGTAGATGATGCGGCTCAAAACGGCGCCCTGCCCGCCGAAAAGCCATGCGACGAGATCAAACTGGAAAATGCCGATGAGGCCCCAGTTGATGCCGCCGATCACCGTCAAAATCAAAGCGATGACGTCCAGCATATACTCTGCTCCTTTTTGCATTTGCCTGCACCCGACCGATGGCGAAAATCGAACGCAGGCGATAAAAAATCCTCGGAGAACAAAGGCAAAACGCTTTGCTCACCGAGGATAGTATGAACGAAAAACTGAATTTTATGTTTTTTAGTTTTTAAGGCTCTGCAGCGGGGCGGGGATACGGCCGCCGCGGTTGACGAACACAGCCGGGGAATTGGTATTGACTTCCATAACAGGGCCGCAGCCGAGCAGGCCGCCGAAGTTCAGTTCTTCGCCGACCTTCTTGCCGATGGCCGGAATGAGGCGCACGGCGGTCGTCTTGGAGTTGACCATGCCGATGGCAGCTTCGTCCGCGATGATGCCGGAAATAATCTCCGGGGTGATGTCGCCCGGAACGCAGATCATATCGAGGCCGACGGAGCAGACCGCCGTCATGGCTTCAAGCTTTGTGATGGAAAGCGCGCCGCTCTTTGCTGCAGCGATCATGCCGGCGTCTTCACTGACCGGGATGAACGCGCCGGAAAGGCCGCCAACGTGTGAGGACGCCATGACGCCGCCCTTTTTCACAGCATCGTTGAGCAGTGCCAGTGCAGCTGTGGTACCGTGTGCGCCGCACTGCGCAAGGCCCATGCCCTCGAGGATATCCGCTACGCTGTCACCGATCGCCGGTGTGGGGGCGAGGGAGAGGTCGACAATACCGAACGGCACGCACAGACGGCGGGAAGCCTCCTGCGCGACGAGCTGACCCATGCGCGTGATTTTGAACGCGGTCTTCTTGATGATGTCCGCAATCTCGGTGATATTATCGGTATCTTTTGCCTTCTTGATGGCTGCGCGCACAACGCCCGGGCCGGAAACGCCCACGTTGATGACGCAGTCCGGCTCGCCGGCGCCGTGGAAAGCGCCCGCCATGAAGGGGTTGTCCTCCGGTGCGTTGCAGAACACGACGAGCTTTGCCGCACCGATGCAGTCGCGGTCCGCGGTGCGGACGGCGGCTTCCTTGACGATGTGACCCATTTTCTTTACGGCATCCATGTTGATGCCGGCCTTTGTAGAGCCGATATTGACGGAGGAGCAAACGAATTCCGTTTCCGCAAGTGCTTCCGGGATGCTTTCAATCAAAGCGTAATCGCCGGGGGCAAAGCCCTTATGCACGAGCGCGGAATAGCCGCCGATGAAGTTGACGCCGACGGTCTTTGCGGCGCGGTCCAGTGCCTTTGCAAAGCGAACGGGGCTTGCACCGGGGTTTGCGCCCGCCAGCATGGCGATGGGCGTGACGGCGATGCGCTTATTCACAATCGGAATGCCGTACTCGCGGCTGATGTCCTTGCCGGTCTTGACGAGGTTTTCGGCATAGCTGCAAATTTTGTCGTAGACCTTCGTGCAGGCCTTATCAATATCGGAATCGATGCAGTCGAGAAGCGAAATGCCCATCGTGATGGTGCGCACATCGAGGTTCTCGTTATCGATCATATTTATGGTTTCCAGAATATCATGTGTATCGATCATAGTTTCATTCCCGGCCTTTCGGTAATAGATTTAGATTCTGTGCATGGAGTTGAAAACGTCCTCGTGCATAACATGGATCTTCAGGCCGAGCTTTTCGCCAAGCGTATCGAATTCATCGGAGAGCTCGCTGATCGGCACGGTCGCAGCACTGATGTCTACGATCATGATCATGGCGAACATATCCTGCAAGATGGACTGTGTGACTTCAATGACATTGATGCCTTTTTCTGCGCATACGGTGGAGACTTTCGCGAGAATGCCGACCATATCTTTTCCGATTACGGTGATGACTGCTTTCATAAAATGACCCTACCCTTTCCTGCAAAACATAAAAGCGCTTTGCTGTGGTTTTCTATTTCTTTATTATCTATCAAATGTGGGGCGCTGTCAAGGTTTAAAAGGTGTTTTGCAGGAAATAGCGGTGTAAAAATCAAAAAGATGCGGTGCGGGGAAATCGGAAGAAACTTTCACATCGCTTTACAATGCGGTTTTAGACGAAAAGTTGCAAAACTTGTGCTTTGGGTATTCCAAAATGATTTTTATTGTGCTAAAATCAATTTGTATATTGTTTTGAGCATACAGGTCGAAGTGCTTTAAGGGGATGATCTTTTGCGTTACAAAAATATATCCGATTGTCACAGCCATTCCAACTGCTCGTTCGATGGCACCCGCAACATGCGCGATATGTGCATGAACGCCATCGAGATGGGTTTGGTTTACTACGCCGTGACCGACCACTGCGAGTGCAACCAGTACATGAACGTGCCGCACATTCCCGGCGGACGGTATTACGATGTCGTACGTCAGTCCTATGCGGAGCTGTTGCAAAATCAGGAACGTTTCCCGAATTTGAAGCTTTTGCGCGGCATTGAGCTCGGCCAGCCTCTGCAGGACCTAAACGCAGCACACGATGCGATTACGGGGCGCGACTACGACGTGGTAATCGGTTCGCTGCACAACATTCGCGATCACGACGATTTTTACCACATCGGCGAGCATAATCCCACCGAGCAGGAGATCAGCAACGCTTTGCACGCCTACTTTGCGGAGAGCCTTGAAATGGTGGAGTGGGGCAAGTTCGATACACTGGCACACATCACCTACCCGCTGCGCTACATGTGTAAGGCGGGGGAAACGCCCAGCTACAAGCCGTATCAGGACGAGCTGGACGCGGTTTTAAAAGCGCTCATCAAGTCGGACATCGCGCTGGAGTTCAACACCTCCCGTATTTTGCGCACGGATGCGCCGAAGCTGCCCGACCGCGAAGTCTATTCGCGTTATAAGGAGCTTGGCGGTAAGCTTGTCACCATCGGCGCGGATGCACACCGCACGGAGAACATTGCAAGCGGCGTAGAGGAAGCCATGGAGCTTTTGAGCGACATCGGCTACAAGGAGTATACCGTGTTTGTAGAGCGCAAGCCGGTGCAGGTGCCAATCGAATAAAACAGATTACACTGCCTGCTGCAAAAGGTACAGCAGGCCTTATAAAATAAAAACAGAAGGGATAAAACACCATGGATAAGAAAATGGAAAAGCTTTTAAAGCTCTTGCAGGATGATGCCAAGCTGACCGTGCAGGAGCTTGCCGTTATGCTGGATATGACCGAAGCCGAAGTGGCGGCCGCCATTCATAAGTTTGAAAAAGACGGTGTCATCAAGGGCTACCGCACGCTCATCAACTGGGAGCGTACGGATGTGCACCGCGCAAGTGCACTCATTGAACTGCGCGTTACGCCGAAGAAGGACTCCGGCTTTGATGAGCTTGCCGCACGCGTAAAGGCCTTCCCCGAGGTGGAAAGCGTCTGCCTGATGTCCGGCGGCTTTGACCTTGCCGTAACCGTTACGGCGAATACCATGTCTGAGATCGCGATGTTCGTTGCAAAGCGCCTCGCGCCGATCGACGGTGTGCTTTCCACTGCCACGCACTTTATTCTGACGAAATATAAGGACGGCGGCGTGGACTTTGTCACCGACTACGATGAGATTGACGAGAGAGGAAGCAACCTTTGTGATTGATTACAGCAAATACCTGAACGACCGTGCGCGCGTGATTAAGCCCTCCGGTATCCGCCGCTTTTTTGACATTGCAAACGAAATGGAGGACGTGATTTCCCTTTCCATCGGCGAGCCGGATTTTTTCACCCCGTGGCATATCCGCGAGGAGGGTATCACGACGCTGGAAAAGGGCAGAACGCGCTACACCCCGAACCGCGGCCTGATGGCGCTGCGCGAGGAGATCTGCCGCTTTTTAAAGCGCAAATATGACCTGGAATACACCGCAGCTACCGATATTCTTGTCACCGTTGGCGGCAGCGAGGCTATCGATATGGCGCTGCGCTGCCTTGTGGGCGAGGGCGATGAGGTTATTATCCCGGAGCCGTGCTTTGTGTGCTACGACCCGCTGACCCGTATGGCGGGCGGCGTGCCGGTTTCCATCGCAACGAAAGCGGAAAACGAATTCCGCTTGACGCCCGAAGAACTTGAAAACGCCATTACGGACAAGACGAAGGTGCTTATTTTCCCGTATCCGAATAACCCCACGGGTGCCGTGATGCGCCGCGAGCATTTGAAAGCGCTGAGCGAAGTGATCATTCGCCATGACCTCATCGTGCTTTCCGATGAGATTTACAGTGAGCTGACTTACGGCGGCGAGCCACACGTCTCCATTGCGTCGCTGCCGGGCATGAAGGAGCGCACCATCGTCATCAACGGCTTCTCGAAGACATATGCGATGACGGGTTGGCGCATGGGCTACGCGGCGGGTCCGAAGGAGATTATTTCCCCGATGACGAAGCTGCACCAGTACGGCATTATGAGTGCCCCGACGATGTCACAGTACGCGGCGATCGAAGCGCTGAAAAACGGTGATGACGACATTGCCGAAATGCGCGACCAGTACGACATGCGCCGCCGTTTGATTGTGGATGGGCTCAACCGTCTCGGCCTTACCTGCTTTGAGCCGGAGGGCGCGTTTTACGTGTTCCCGTCCATTCAGTCCACCGGCATGACGTCCGATGAATTTTGTGAGCGTCTCATTTACGACAAGCATGTCGCGGTGGTGCCGGGCTCGGCATTCGGTGCGTGTGGTGAGGGCTTTGTACGCATTTCGTATGCGTATTCCATCAAGCACCTTGCAGAGGCGCTGAACCGCATCGGCGCATTTTTGAAGGAGTTAAAGTGAGCGCGTATGTAAAGCGGCTTGCGGATTATGACATAGAACGGCTGACCGAAGCGGTGGATGCAATGTTCACCGCTTCGGCGCTTTATGGCCGCATAAAACCGCATATGACCGTTATTCTGAAGCCGAATCTCGTCATGCGCTCTGCGCCGGAAGAGGCCATTATCACGCACCCGAATGTGACGGCTGCGGTCGCGATTTGCCTGCTGCGGCGGAGCGCGAACGTGCTGGTGGCGGAAAGCGGCGGCGGGCCGTACAATACGTCTATCATGAAAGGCACGTTCCGCGCGTGCGGCTATACGGAAGCGGCGGAAAAATACGGCTTTTCGTTATACACAGCGTGTAAGAGCACGGCAGTGCAGCTGCCGGAGGGCAAGCGCTGCAATACGCTGACCGTCACAGAGCTGTTCGCGCGGCCGCGCGAGACGCTCGTCATCGACATTGCGAAGTTAAAGACCCATGGCATGATGGGTTATTCCGGCGCGGTGAAGAATCTCTTCGGTGTGGTGCCGGGGCTATTAAAGCCGGAGCTGCACAGCCGTTACCCGGAAAAAGAGCCGTTTGCGGAAATGCTCGTCGATTTGTGCGAATATGTGCACCCGGATTTCTCGATTATAGATGCGATAGACGCCATGGAGGGCGATGGACCTACGGGCGGCCAAAAACGCTTTGTCGGCGCACTTGTGGGGTCAGAAAGTCCCTACGAAGCGGATATGGTCGGCGCGAAGCTCATCGATATGAAGCCCGAAGAAATTTTGGCGCTCAAAAACGCACAGGAGCGCGGACTTTGTGCGGGAAAGCTTTCGGAGATCGAAGTGCTTGGTGACGATTTTGAGAATATTGTCGTACACGATTTTAAACGTGCGCGCTCCAGCAGCATCGATTTTACGACACGCGTTCCGAAATTCATGCAGCCGCTTGCAAAGAGAATTTTAACGCCGTACCCGAAGATCAACACGGCACAGTGCGTGGGCTGCGGCAAGTGCGCGGAAAGTTGCCCGCAGCACACCATAACGGTGCGGGAGCATAAGGCGCACATCGAGTACAGCAAGTGCATCCATTGCTTCTGCTGCCACGAAATGTGCCCGAAGCATGTCATCAATATCAAGCGGTTTTCACTGTTTGACCTATGAGGGAGGACTTAATATGAACACAGCCGAATGTAATGCGTATGCAAAAATCAACTTATCGCTCGATATTACCGGGCGGCGCGAGGACGGCTACCACACGGTCGACATGGTGATGCAGTCCGTGTCTCTCTGCGACCGTGTGCGCGTGACGCTGAACGATACGGGGGAGGTTATACTCAAGTGCTCGAAGCCGCACATCCCGTGCGACGGGCGCAACACGGCATACAAGGCTGCGCAGTATTATTTTGACGCTACCGGTGTGCCGTTCGGCGCAGATATTTATATTGAAAAGCATATCCCGGATCAGGCGGGCATGGGCGGCGGCAGTGCGGATGCAGCGGCCGTGCTGAAATTATTGAATCATCTGTGCGCAGAAGCGGGGGAGGAGCCGCTCAATACGGCAGAGCTTTTGTATCTCGGTTTGCGCATCGGTGCAGATGTGCCGTTCTGCATTTTAAACGGCACATATCGCTGCCTTGGCATTGGTGAGCAGTTGCTGCCGCTGGCAGAGATACCGAAGTGTTACCTTGTCGTTGTGAAGCCGGACGTGGGCGTGAGCACGCCGGAAGCGTACCGTGCGTGCGATAACGTGCCGGACGGCGGCATGCGCTACACGCCGGGTATGGTGCGCGCGGTAGAGCATCGCTCGATTGAGGAAATTGCAAACGCGCTCGGAAATCGGTTTGACGACGCGCTGCAAATCTCCGTTGTGCAGGAGATAAAAAAATATCTGTGCGAAAACGGGGCGTTAAATGCGTTGATGACCGGCAGCGGCTCCGCGGTTTTTGGAATTTTTTCTGAAAAAAGCTTGGCGGAAAATGCCGCAAAGCGTATGCCGCAGGCATTCGGCGCGTGTTTTTTGGCAGAGCCCGTAAACGGCTGAAAAGGCAAAAAAACCGCATAATTCCGCGCTTTTTTGCGCGTTTTAATTCTCACTCGAAAAATAAATTTCAAATTTTTAAAGTTTTTTTGAAAAAAGGGTTGACTTTTCCCGGATATCTGCTATAATAGACTACGTTGTCCGACGGAAACAAACGAAACGAAAGAAAGACAGCGAACAGATAGCGGTATTGTGTAATGGTAGCACAGCAGACTCTGACTCTGTTTGTCTGGGTTCAAATCCTGGTACCGCTGCCAAAATGGCCTTGAGTATTCAAGGCTTATATCGAGGTGTGGCTCAGCTTGGTAGAGCGCTACGTTCGGGACGTAGAAGCCGGAGGTTCAAATCCTCTCACCTCGACCATGAAAGACTTTGCAGAAATGTGGAGTCTTTTTGTTTTATTCACAAAATAGCGGGTCATTGTAACGGGGAGGAAAAGGTATGCGTTATTTTGAAAAAGTGTTTGACGGACAGGTGCTCAAGTGGTGCGTGAACGGCGCAGAGCTGGGCGGCGGGAAGCCGACGCTGCTGTGTCTTGTCTCGAATGAGACGGAGGCGGAAAGCTGTTTAAGTAAACTCGAGCCGCATTGCGGAGAAGCACAGATAACCGCGTTGATTTTACCGGGCGGTATATTGCCCGAAACAGCGGTGCAGAGTTTGGTTTTTGAATGGCAGACGACGGGCATCATCGACAAATGTAAATTGTCGCTCACGGCATCGCAAAGCTGCGCGGACGCGGCGTGGCGGCTGATTTCGCATTTGTCGCATTGCTTCAGCGCGGCGGCGATTCTCGGCGGGCACGCAGACCCCTATGAAGTACGCGCGGCAAAATTCATGCCGCTGAAGGTGTATACGTTCGCGGGTGAGGGCAATGTGCTCGCAGACGGCAAGGTGCTTGCAGACGCGGAAAAACTTGTGATGAGCCTGCGCGTAACAGGCTCCGAAACGGTGGAGCGCACGGAGATCAACCCTGAAAACGCATGGGAAAATGTCTTTGCGGACGGGGAAATTGTTCGTTGGCTGCTAAAGCAGGATAGACGCACGCAGCTTGAAGTGACGTGGATAAAGCCCGGCTTTTGGCGGATAGATGACTACTTTACGGCGACGTGCTACCTCATTGAGGGCAGGGACAAGGCGCTTTTGATCGACACGGGCATGGGCGAGGGCGACCTGCTCGACACCGTGAAGCAGCTGACGCGGCTGCCGGTCGAGGTTGCGATTACGCACCCGCACCGCGACCACATGTTCCGCATCGACCGATTTGAAAAAGTATATCTGCACAAAAATGATGTGGAGAAGATCCGCGAAGACGAAAGCTGCTTTGCGGCGTCGCTTTCCGACGGCGGCAAATACCCGCACCTTGTACCTATTGACGAGGGCAGCGTGATTGACCTCGGCGGCGGTGTGACGGTGGATGTGCTGAATCTCGGCGGGCACACGGAAAACTCCGTGGTGTTCGCGTGCGCACACTACAAGGCGCTTTTTACCGGCGACGCCATCGGCTCCGGGTATATCGTTTTGATGATCTGCCCGGAAAAAGACATGTATAAGGTCTTGGAGAGCTACAAAAAGAACCTTGAGTGCTTCCTGCCGCGTGCGGAGGCGCTGCGCGATTATGCGTGGTTTGGCGGGCATTCCATTCAGGAAAACGGCTGCGACGAGCAGCACCAGCAGGATTACCTTGCGGGCAGGTCGGTCTACTATAACCCGCTGCGGCTCGAGATCGTGCAGGATATGGTAGTGCTGTGCGAAAAACTGATCACGGGAGAGATCAGCAAGGCTGATGTCATGTCGACGGACGAGCACTACTGCAATTATGGCAGTGCAGGCATGTATTTCAGATTCATTTAACACTCTAAAACGAGAAAAAGGCTTTGTCGGCATCAAATCGGTGCGCGGCAGAGCCTTTTAATTTTTTTACGTTACTTTTTTGTTTTGGATGGGCTGCGCGTTGAGGTTCTCGATGAAGCCGTCCGGCACGATCACCGCCTTTTCGCTCGATTTGCTTGCGGTGCTGCCCGTTGAAGCCGAAGCAGAAGCAGAAGACGTGCCCGAAGAAGCCGCGCCGCTTGACAACTAAGACAATAATGCCGATATATAAATCTTTAAAACAGTATAAATTGCGCGTGTTCTGCGTGCTGTCATCATAGCACATGAAAGTTTGCTTGTTAATACACTTTATCGAAAATAGGAATTGACTTGTAATTTAATTTGCTGTAGACTACTACTTGATAGGGGGTATCTCCACTATGGCTATTGATACCATGAAAAAAGGCTCCATAGAAATGCTCACGCTGTTTTTGCTGTGTGAAGAAGACGCATATGGTTATCAGCTTGTGCAGAAAATCAAGGAGCGAAGCAAAGGTTTAATCACAGTGCAGGAGGGGTCATTTTATCCGCTTCTGTACCGTTTGGCGGATGATGGGTACATCACCGGCGAGGAGGTCGTAACGCGCATGAGCACGGGTCGTTCTCGCATGCGTGTGATCTATCATATTGAAAACGCCGGGCGGGAACGGTTGGCGTCTTTAAAAAAAGACTATGAAACCGTTCAGCAGGGTATCCATAATATTCTTGATTCTTAATTTGCTTACAAGTTTTCACTCAAATCCCATAGAAAAGCAGCTGCTCTTTTTAACAAGGAGCAGCTGCTTTTTTGTGGGGAAAGATCACTCCGAAATCAACCGTATAATGGCGGCGTAGGTTTCGGAAATGTGAGCGCGCACGGCGGCTTCTGTTTACACTGGAAAATGAAACGGGAATATGGTAAAATAGCGGTACAGTCAAAATGAAGATAGGGGAACAAAAATGACAAAAATCTTATTTATTTGCCACGGCAATATCTGCCGCAGCCCGATGGCGGAGTTTGTGATGAAAGACCTTGCGGCAAAAGCGGGGAAAAGAGGCGCATTTGAGATTGCTTCGGCGGCGGTGAGCCGAGAGGAACTCGGCAACCCGGTGTATCCGCCCGCAAAGCGCAAGCTTTTGGAACACGGTATTCGCTGCGACGGCCATGCGGCGCGCGAGATGACGCGTGCGGATTATGATAAATTCGACTACATCATCGGCATGGACAGTTCCAATCTGCGCGGCATGCAGCGTATTTGCGGAGGTGACCCGGAGCATAAATTCTCTTTGCTGATGGAGCACACCAATCGTCCCGGCGACGTGGCTGACCCGTGGTACACCGGCGATTTTGAAGCGACCTGGCGCGATGTTTATGAAGGCTGCACCGCGCTTTTGAAGGAAATTTCGGAATGAACGGAAAAACACAAGGAAGCGGAGTATTGAAGTAAACGGCAGAATTTTCACAGCTGACGTGATGTGACCTCCGTGAGGAAGAACTGCTTATTAGTTCTTATAATTCTATCTCGTCCAATATTTGCGGTCGAGCGTGCGGTAGCGCACGGCCTCGGCGGCATGGCGCGCTTCGATGTCGCGGCTGTTATCGAGGTCGGCGATGGTGCGCGAAACCTTTAGCACACGGTCGTAGGCGCGGGCGGAAAGCCCGAATTTTTCAAATGCGTTTTTCAGCAGGGCATCGGCAGCAGGCGCGGTGCGACAGACTTCATGCAGCATTTCCGGCGGAATCTGTGCATTGCAGGTGATGCCGGTGTTTGCAAAACGCTTGTTTTGAATATCCCGTGCGGCATCCACACGCGCTTTGATGGACGCGGAGCTTTCCTCCTTTGCGGTGTTCGAGAGGTCGCGAAAATCGACCGGCGGTACTTCAATGTGCAGGTCGATACGGTCGAGCAGTGGCCCGGAAACACGGCCGAGGTACCGCGCCACGGCGGTCTCCGAGCAGGTGCACGGGCGTGTGGGGTGACCGTAATAGCCGCATGGGCAGGGGTTCATGGCGGCGACGAGCATAAATTTACACGGGAAAGAGACCGTGCCGTTCACGCGCGAGACGGTCACAACGCCGTCCTCAAGCGGCTGGCGCAGCGTCTCCATAGAACTGCGCGAAAACTCCGGCAGCTCATCCAAAAACAGCACGCCGTTGTGTGCGAGGGAGATCTCGCCGGGGCGGGGGATAGACCCGCCGCCCGAAAGCCCCGGGCCGGAGATGGTATGGTGCGGCGAGCGGAACGGGCGCGTTTCAATGAGCGCGGTGTTGCTCGGCAGAAGTCCCGCAACGGAGTGAATTTCGGTCGTTTCGATCATTTCCTCAAAGCACATTTGCGGCAGAATGGACGGCAGCCGTTTCGCAAGCATGCTTTTGCCGGAACCGGGCGAGCCGATGAGCAACACGTTGTGCCCGCCGCTTGCGGCAATCTCTAAAGCGCGCTTTGCCTGTGCCTGCCCTTTTACATCGGCGAAGTCCGGCAGCGGCGGCCGATTTTTTGGATCGCTGTGGTACGGCGCGGCGGGCAGGATCGGCTTTGTACCGCGCAGATGGTCGATGAGTGTGAACACGTCCGGCACAGGGTAGACCGAAAGCCCGGTCACAACGGCGGCTTCATAGGCGTTTTCCGCAGGCACAAACATGCGCGTGTAGCCGAGCTTTCCGGCTTCTATCGCCATGGAGAGCACACCGCGCACAGGATGCAGCGCACCGGAAAGCGAAAGCTCGCCCGCAAAAATGCAGTCGTCCGTGTTGACATTCAGCTGGCCGGTGGCTTTCAATAAAGCGATGAGCAGCGGCAGGTCGTAAACGGGGCCCTCTTTGCGCACGTCGGCAGGGGCAAGGTTCATCGTGATGCGGCTGACGGGAAAATCGAACCCGCAGTTTTTCAGTGCGGCGCGCACGCGATTGCGCGATTCCTTTACGGCGGCGTCCGGCAGGCCGACAAGGTCAAAGGCAGGCAGACCGGCAGAAAGGTCACATTCCACTTCCACTTTGAACGCGTGCATGCCGAAAAGTCCCATGCTGAATGCTTTTGATACCATATTTTTACCGCCTTTCGCAGTTCTTGTCTGCATTATATACTTTTTATCGAATTTTGGCAATAGAAGTTTAAGTTTGCAGGATAGATATAAATGTAAAAATTCGGTCGAGCATTTTTGTACAGTATAGGAAGATTTGTCTTGACTTCTGTAAGGGTTTGGAGTATGATAAAGAAACAGTAGTCATTTGGAGCGTTCTCATGCAGGAAACCGGGCAGAAAAATAGTATACCTCTCAGCGATGAGGCGCTGGCACTTCGTTTTCAAAACGGAGATGACGCGGCGTTTTCGGAGCTTGCGGCGCGCTACCTGAAGGTCATCCGCATCAAGGCGTGCAGTTTTCGCGAGATTTTTTCCCTTGAGCGGGAAGACCTGTACCAGGAGGGGCTTTTGGGGCTTTTAGATGCGGCGAATTCCTATAAGCCGAGCGAAAGGACGTCGTTTGAAACGTATGCCGGGCGGTGCATCAACAATCGAATCGTCAGCGCCGTGCGGCGTAGCTCCAGTCTGAAAAATTCTTTCCTCAATAACGCTGTGCCCATTGAGGAGATGGAAGACCTTGGGGCAGACCGCCTTTCCGACCCGCAAACGCTTTTGGAGAGCCGTGACGAGATGGACCGGCTGCTTTCTGTTATCCATATTTCACTTTCCGATTTTGAGCTGCGTGTGCTTTCTTTGTATCTTGGCGGCTATAAGCGGCAGGAAGCAGAGAGAAAACTCGGCATTTCGGCGCGTGCGTTCGATAACGCGATGGCGCGTGTACGCAAAAAGCTGCGGCAGAAAAACAATGACGCCAAAGGATGACTTTCGCGCGGATACCTTTTCTATAATATTTATATGTATATGCCCTTCCACAGTTGATGGCGTTGTTTTTCAATGAAGCGGTGCAAATCCGCCGGGGGCAAAACTCATTCTATTCTATTATGACCAAAGCGAGGTAAAAACACATGTACGAAGACAAGACCCTGATCTGCAAGGAATGCGGCAAAGAATTTGTATTCACAGCCGGCGAGCAGGAATTTTACGCATCCAAGGGCTTCGAGAACGAGCCGCAGAGATGCAAGGCATGCCGCCAGAACCGCAAGAATGCAGCAAAGCCGGAACGTGAGATGTACACGGCTGTCTGCGCCGCCTGCGGCAAGGAAGCAACCGTTCCCTTCAAGCCGCGTGAGGACCGTCCGGTCTATTGCAGCGAGTGCTTTGCACGCATGAAGGAAGAAAGATAAGCTTTAAAACGCATATCGGTGCCCGGCGGGAGACTGCCGGGCATTTTGCAGTTTAAAGACAAATATTGCTTTATAAATATTTACGATATTTACGCGGAAAGCCGTGATATACCTTGCAAAACAAACTTATGCATCGTATAATTAAATTGGTTAAATATCTTTAAAGGGGGATGTTTTATGCACATTACGGTCGATACCATCATCGGCGATATTCTGCGGCGGGAGACGGATGCCGCAGCGTTTTTCAGGGAAGCGGGCATGCATTGCATTGAATGTCCCGCCGCACGCGGCGAAACAATCGCAGAGGCCTGTGCAGTGCATGGTATGGATGCAGAGCAGTTCGCAGCAGCATTTAACGCGCGCTTCGCCACAAAATAAGCAAATTCGCCGATCCGGCAATTCGGAGGAACTCATGGAACAAAACAGAATAGAACGAGCACCCATCCTTGGCGCGCGTCTGCAAAAATGTGCAGATTTTGTGCGGGAAGGCAAAAAACTTGCCGATATCGGCACAGACCACGGCTATGTGCCGGTCTGTTTGCTGCAAAGCGGTAAAATACCGTTTGCCGTTGCGGTTGATGTTCACAAAGGGCCGCTGAAAAGCGCCATGAACAATGCTTCGCGCTGCGGTGTGGCGGACAAAATGCACTTTGTGTGTGGAGACGGTCTGCACGGGGTGCTGCCGGATGAGGCGGAGGACGTTGTCATCGCCGGCATGGGCGGTGAGCTTATTTTGCGTATCATCTCGGAAGCGCCATGGCTGTGCGCGATGGATAAGCACCTTGTTTTGCAGCCGATGACGACCGCCATGCAGCTTAGAGAGGGACTTGCCGCGCTGGGCTTTACGATTGACCGCGAAGAAGCGGTAGTAGATAGTGATAAAATTTACTCCGTGATGTCCGTGTACTATACCGATCAAAAGCGGGATAGTTTAAAGCTGATTGATTTATATATGGGGCAGATCAAACCCGGCAGTCCGTTCAGCGCACGTTATGCCAAAAGCGTGCGGCACAACATCGAAAATAAGATCAAGGGCATGCGGCACGGCGGCGCAGACAGCAGCGCGCTGGAAATTTTGCTGCAAATGCTTTTAGACCTGTACGGCGAGGAGGAGAACGCATGACCGTTCGAGAAATCTATGACGCCATAGACCGTATTGCGCCGTTTCAAACGGCAATGGATTTTGATAACGTCGGCATTCTGGTCGGTGATGAAAATGTCGACGTCACAAAGACGTTGCTTTGCTTGGATGTCACGCCGCGCGTTCTGCGTGAGGCGAAAAGCATCGGCGTGGAGCTCATCATCAGCCACCACCCGGTGATCTTTAACCCGCTGCGTACCGTGCAGCCGCAGAACATCATCTATGCGCTTGTGCAGAGCGGCATTGCGGTCATCAGTGCGCACACGAATCTCGATATGGCATATCCCTACGGCGTGAACGATGCGCTTTGCCGCAAACTGGGGCTGCAAAACGTCTGCGGTATTTTAAAAGAGGGCGAAACGGACATTGCCTACATGGGCGAGCTGCCGGAAGAAATGACAACGGAGGACTTTGCTGCGCACATTAAGGAAGCGCTGGGGCTTTCGACGGTGCGCTGCACGGCGGTCAGCAAAATGCTCCGCACAGTCGCGGTCGTCGGCGGTGCCGGAGGAGACTATGCCCTTGCAGCGCAGGCAAAGGGCGCGGACGCGTTCGTCACCGGCGAAGTGAAGCACCACGAGGCCATCGCAGCGCAGCAGGCGGGACTGGTTTTGTATGAAGCCGGGCACTACCACACGGAGCTGCCGTACCGCGAGCGGCTGAAAGCGTATCTTGACACAGCCTGCCCGGGTGTGGAATTTATCGTTTCCGAAAGCGAACGCCCGCCGATGGAAACGCTTTGAAACAGAACAGAAAGGCGCTTTTTAAAAGCGATGGTTTTATAAAATGGCACTGGATGGTGTGTTTTTACGACATTTAAAAGAGGAAATCGGCACGTCCTTGCTCGGCACGCGCGTAGACCGTGTGTTTCAGCCGAACCGCGATGAGCTGATTCTCGCATTTCGCGGCTTCAGCGCCGCATATAAGCTGCTCATTTCCGCCCGTGCAAACAGTGCGCGCGTCAATCTGACGACGATTCCGGTGGAAAACCCGCAGCAGCCGCCGATGCTGTGCATGCTTTTGCGCAAGAAATTGCAGGGTGCAAAGCTTTTGGAGATCACGCAGCCCGACTTGGAGCGTGCGCTCATGCTGAAATTCGACAGCGTGAACGAGCTCGGCGACCATGTGGAGCTGACGCTTGCCGTGGAGATCATGGGCCGGTACAGCAATATCATTTTGGTTGATGAAAACGGCAAAATCATCGATGCACTAAAACGCGTGGATGCCGAGATGTCTTCGGAGCGTCTTGTGTTGCCTGGGCTTTTATACCGCCTGCCGCCCCCGCAGGATAAGCTTTCCATGCTTACCTGCACAGTGGAGGAGATCATGGCGCGTATCGATGCTTTACCGCGTGATATGGAGCTTTCCAAAGCGTTGATGTCCGTTTTGCAGGGCATTTCGCCGATCATTGCGCGCGAAGTCGAAAACAGCGCGGGACTGGGGCATGAGGTGTATATGAAAAGCATGACGCCCCCGCAGCGCCGCCGTACGGAGATGTACGTGACGACGCTGATGGAGACGGCGAAAAACGTTTCCGGCACGCCGCATATTGTCATCGACCCGCAGAATAAACCGAAAGATTTCGCGTTTATGGACATTCGTCAGTACGGCAGCGCGATGACGGTCAGTGAAAAAGAGAGCTTTTCCGAAATGCTCGACGCGTTCTACGCCGAGCGCGACCAGATTGAGCGTATGCGCGTGAAAAGTCAGGATCTTCTGCGTCTGCTTGCGAATCACGCCGACCGTTTGAGCCGCAAGATCGCGAACCAGCAGACAGAGCTTTCCGCATGCGCCGAGCGCGACACACTGCGCATCAAGGGCGACCTGCTCAGTGCGAATATGTATGCAATTCAAAAGGGCGAAACATCCGTAAAGCTGCAAAATTTCTATGATGAGAATTTGGCGGAGCTTGAGATTGCGCTCGACCCGGCGCTCACGCCGCAGCAGAACGCGCAGAAATACTATAAAAACTACCGCAAGGCGAAAACGGCGGAGGAAAAACTGACCGAGCAGATTGGCCTTGCGCAGACGGAGCTGACGTATATCGACAGCGTGTTCGAATCGCTTGCCCTCGCCGAAAACGAACGTGATTTAAATGAGATTCGCGCCGAGCTTGCCGAACAGGGCTACGTGCGCCGCAAGGCGGGCAAAAAGAACCAGAAGCAGCCTGCGCTTTCCGCACCGCTCAAGTTCAAGACGAGCGACGGCTTCACGGTGCTTGTCGGGCGCAATAACCGCCAGAATGACAAGCTGACAATGAAGGACGCAAACAACAACGATATTTGGTTTCACACGAAGAACATTCCCGGCTCGCACACGGTGCTCGTCACAGACGGCAAAGCACCGACGGAGACCGCCATGGAGGAAGCCGCCGTGCTTGCCGCGCAGCACAGCCGCGCGAAGGATTCCGCGCAGGTGCCGGTCGATTACACGCAGATTCGATATGTTTCAAAGCCGCAGGGCGCAAAGCCCGGCATGGTCATCTATGTGCAGTATAAGACCGTCTACGTAGATCCCACAACCGAATCAAAAGCGAAACAGCAGTCATAAAAGAGGAATTCAGTCCTTTTTGGAGGAGTTAAAATGGAATTTCCGAAGTCTTTTATCCGCGCATCCGAAGCTTACAATACATTTGAACACCACGTGCCTGCGCCGTATCTGCGCCGCGCATTTCAGGTCGATCACGAAGCCAAAGCAAATGTTATCATCACGGCGCTCGGCTTTTATGAGCTGTATTTAAATGGCGAATGCATCACAAAGGGACGTCTTGCGCCGTACATCAGCAATCCCGATGACCTTGTGTATTACGATACGTATGAGGTCACGCTCCGCGCGGGCGAAAATGTGCTTGGCGTTTGGCTTGGCAACGGCTTCACGAATAACCCCGGCGGGCATATCTGGGATTTCGACACCGCTGCATTCCGTGCCGCACCGCAAATGGCGCTGTGCCTGACGTACACGGACAAAAGCGGGGAGGCACACTGCATTGAAAGTGACGAAACATGGCGCACGGAATCGTCTCCGCTGCTGTTTGATGACTATCGCTTCGGTGAAATTTACGACGGCCGCTTAGAAATACCCGGCTGGAATACGATCGGCTTTGACGACAGTGCATGGAAATTTGCCGAACGCGCCTCGCAGCCGCGCGGCGAAAAGCGCCTGTGTACCGCGGAGCCGATTGACATCGTAAATGAATTAAAGCCCATCTCCGTTACGAAAACGGAAAAGGGCTATCTGTACGATTTCGGTATCAACACCGCCGGTGTGTGCCGCTTGTGCGTGCGCGGCGAGCTTGACCAGCGCATAGAACTTCGGCACGGCGAGCACTTGAAGGACGGCCTGCCGGGCGTGGAAAATATCTGGTTTAAGCGTGAGCACTGGGCGCGCGACCTCGAATATGTCCACAAAGACGTGTATACCTGCCGCGGCGACGGGGAAGAGGTATATACACCGGCGTTTACGTATCACGGTTTCCGTTATGTGCTCGTCAGCGGCATCACCGAAGCGCAAGCGACGGAAGACCTGCTTACAGTGCTTGAGATGCACTCGCTGCTCGAAGAGCGCGGCGGTTTCTCCTGCTCGGATGAGACCGCAAACAAATTGCAGCAAATGACACGCCAATCGGACGTGACGAATTTCTATTATTTCCCGACGGACTGCCCGCAGCGCGAGAAAAACGGCTGGACGGCCGACGCGGCACTTTCTTCCGAACATATTTTGCTGAACCTCGGCGCAGAAAGGAGTTACCGCGAATGGCTGCGTGCCATTGTGAAAGCACAGGATAATAACGGCGCACTGCCCGGCATCGTGCCCACAAGCGGCTGGGGCTTTGCTTGGGGCAACGGCCCCGCATGGGATAGCGTGCTCATTGAGCTGCCGTACAGACTGTATCAGTACCGCGGCGATTTGGATTCCGCCAAACTGTGTGCCCCGGCGATCATCAAATACCTGCACTATCTCACAACGCGTATGGACGAGCACGACCTGCTCGCCATCGGCCTTGGCGACTGGTGCCCGCCGGGACGCGAAGCGCACGAGTATAAATCGCCGCTCGCATTCACCGATACGGTGCTCTCAAAGGACATGGCGGATAAAGCCGCGTTTCTGTTCGATAAGCTCAATATGCCGGAGCAGGCGGCGTTTGCCCGCGCGCTTTCTAAGCGCTGGAAAGCTGCCGTGCGCAAGTATCTCATCGACGAGAACACTATGCTCGCTGCCGGCAACTGCCAGACTTCGCAGGCCATGGCCATCTACTACAACATCTTCGAGCCCGCAGAGCGCAAGGCGGCGTTTGAGCAGCTCATCAACCTCATTGAGGAGCAGGAGTATCACCTCGATGTCGGCGTGCTCGGCGGACGTGTGCTGTTCCATGTTTTGACGGATTTCGGGTACAGTGACCTCGCGTTCTCCATGATCACCCGCCCGGATTATCCGTCCTACGGCAACTGGATCGCGCGCGGCGCCACGACGCTGTGGGAGGTGTTTCAGCCCGAGGGCAGTGATCGCATCGGCTCACTGAATCACCACTTCTGGGGCGACATCAGCAGCTGGTTTACGCAGGCACTCTCCGGTATCCGCATGGCGCCGCACGGTGAACCGAATGAGGTGGATTTCCGCCCGTCGTTCATCTCGCGCCTCACACATGCCGAAGCGTTCCACATTGCACCCGCAGGCCGCATCGCTTCCGCATGGGAGAGGGATGAGGACGACGTCATTGAGTTGACGGTCGAGCTGCCAAGCACCATGCACGGCGTTATTCGTCTTGAAAGCGGCTATGTCTTTGAAGATGGCCTCGCTTACAAAGCTGCCGAAAGCGGAACATACCGCATTCACAGTATCGAATAAACGGCGATATTTTTCGCTTTGCGAAAAAAGATCAATAAAAAACAAAAAAGGGCTTGAAATTTGTAACCACCTGTGTTATAATCTTCAAGTACCAAACGGGGGCGTAGCTCAGCTGGGAGAGCGCTTGAATGGCATTCAAGAGGTCAACGGTTCGATCCCGTCCGTCTCCACCAAAGTCCTGATTTTCTTCGGAAAGTCAGGACTTTTTGCTATATGCGGAACTTTGAAAAATTCGAGGAGATCAAACCATGGCTAAACTCTTGCTTATCGACGGCAGCAACTTGCTGTTTCAAATGTTTTTCGGCATGCCGGCGCGAATTTTCGGGGCGGACGGTCGGGCGATACAGGGCGTGCTGGGGTTTGTCGGCGCGCTGCTGAAAATCATTCGCATGGTAGGTCCGACACATGTGCTTGCGGTATTCGATGGCGAAATTGAAAACACCCGCGCGGATTTGGACAAAGCCTATAAGGCAAACCGCCCGGATCTCCGTACCGTGCCGGAAGAGGAAAACCCGTATTCGCAGCTCGGCGATATTTACCGCGCGCTCGATTATTTGCAGATCAAGCGCTTTGAAACAACAGACTGCGAGGCGGATGATGTGATTGCAAGTTATGCGCTGACATTTAATGACACCGAAACGGTGATTTCGTCGTTTGACAGCGACCTGTTTCAGCTGCTCTCCGAGCATGTCTCCGTGCTGCGGTACCGCGGCAAAAACACGGTGATCTACACGCCCGCGCAGTTCTGTGAAAAATTCGGCATTTCACCCATGCAGTATGCGGACTTTAAATCGCTTACAGGCGACACGGCTGATAATGTCAAGGGTGCGGAGAAGGTCGGCAAGAAAACAGCATCGCAGCTCATCCGCAAATTCGGTACGCTCGAAGCTGTACTGCAAAACGCGGAGCAGATTGAAAAGCCGTCCGTTCGTCGTTCGATCACGGAAAATGCCGAGCGTTTGCGGCTGAATTATCGGCTGATAAAGCTTGACAGCACAGCGAAGCTTCCGTTTGCGCTAAAAGACCTGCGGTTTGAAGGCAGCGGTTTCACCACAACGGAGGTGCTGCGCGGCATCCGTCTAAAATAAATTTAGCAATGTATAATTATTGTAAAACTATGCAGAAATAACTTTGCAAATGAATAAAACAGCGCCCGATATGCCGCGGCGAACGGCCCGCTCTCTGCCGGCAGCTGCTCCATGGTGCGGTCAATGGCGTTCTCGCCTCGCCAAGGCGTGCTGCCGTGGGCGCATTTTCCCGCCGCCTGATAGGTTCCCGCTGCCGTGGTGACCGTGCAGGCATCCGGCACCATGTTCACCACCGTGCCGCCTTTGGCGTCCAGAATACCGGAGTCGGTCAGCGGCATGGTCAGATGAAGGCGCAAAATCCCCTTTTCACAGTAGATGGCGGGGAAATCCGCATCCGGTGTGAAGCCAAAGCGAACAGGCTCTTCATGGGACACATAGGCCGCCATATCATCCCAAGGGCCGGATTCCTCCGTCTGTCCGAAGATAAAGCGGATGCGGCGGGGCATGGGCTTTCCGGCGCGTTCATACGCCTGCGCCACATCATGGGCCGCGAAAAGCGCGATCAGGGTGGGCCCCTTGTCGTCGATTGTGCCGCGGCCGTACAGCCGTCCGCCGTCTATGGTTCCGGCATAAGGCGGATAATGCTAGCCATCTCCCGCAGGGACCACGTCCAGATGGCCAAGGCAGCCGATGATCTCCGCACCCTCGCCGATTTCCGCATAGCCGTACAGCCCGTCGGCGTTCTTTGTATGAAAGCCCATACGTTGGCAAAGGAAAAGCGTGTAATCCAGCGCTTGGGCCACGCCGTTTCCGAAGGGCTTTTCCTGATCCCGCCGGGCCATCGATTCAATGGCCAGCAGCTCCTGCAAAGACTTTAGCAGTTCTTCCGTGTTGATTCGCACCTTTATTATCACCACGCGCCGGGATAGCCCAGCGTTACGGCTGCATTTTCCGCTCCGGCACGCATGCAGGCCGGGATCGACTCCTTTTTCAGCCACGCCATCAGGAATCCGGCAATAAAGCTGTCCCCCGCGCCCATGGTATCCACCACGGAGCACGGAACGATCTGGCCCGGATAGAAGCTTTCGCCGTCATAGGCAAGGCTCCCTTTTCCGCCTCGGGTGGCCACCACGATCTGGGGGCCCAGCGCCGCTACCTCCAGAATCCGCGCCTTGAGGCTTTTCTCATCGGAGGCGTCATCTGAGAAAAACGCCACGTTCACATGGGGCAGCGCGATCCTGCCCGCCTCATCCAGCGGGCGCTCGGCCCCGTCAAAGGCCACGGGGATCCCCATGGCGCGAACGTCGGCCAGTTGACTTTCCGTATGCCCCCACAGTCCGGTGACCAGCAGATTGTATCCCTTGAGAAAGTCGAAATCCGCCTGCCGGAGTCTGAAATCCGCCATGACGCCCTCATCATAATCGCCGAATACCCGCTCACCATTGATGCGCTCTACATGGGTGAAGGCAGTTTTGCCGGGCAGAATCTGCACATGGCTGACGTCTACGCCCTTCTCTTGCAGCGCGGTGCACATCTGTTTTCCAAAATCATCCGTACCCACCGCGCCCAGATAGGCGGACTGGCCGCCCAAACGCCTTACATACACCGAAACATTGACCGGATTTCCGCCGGGAAAGCTCTCGCCGGTGTTGTCATAATAATCCACACAGTTGTCGCCTGCGCACGCAATTTTTATCATAATAATAACTCCTTTGCCCTTTGCAGCGCCAGTCCTACGGCGCCGGTAGGATCGTCCATATAGTGAGTCACCAGCTCCAGCGTGGCGCGGCCGTCATAGCCCGCCTGCCGGAAGTCGCTGACAATCTGTTTCAGGTTCAATACACCGTCTCCGGGGATCAGATGGGTTTCCGTCACGCCATCGCAGTCCACCAGATGCAAATGGGCCATTCTGCTTCCCAGATGGCGGCAATAGTCCACCGGGTCCTCGCCCTGCAATACCGGCGGCACCACATCGCACATCCCCATCAGCCACGGCGAGTCCACCGTCTCCAGCAGCTCCTTGAGCTCATGAAGCCGTGTGCAGGTGTTGCTCTCCAGAGGGGACAGCGTTTCCAGCAGAAGGACAACATGCTCCCGTTCGGCAACGCGGGCAAGATGCTTCACAGAGCGGCGCAGCCGTGCGCGGCGCAATTCCGTCGGGCACTCGCCGCCGTGTCCCACGGAAATCAGCATCTGTCCGGCGCCGATCAGCCCGGCGGCACGGACAGACACCTCCAGATACGCCATACAATTGCGCCACTGCTTTTCCGTCCCCAGCATATAGTTATAGGGATAGGCATTGTGCTCCGGCGTATAGACAGGCACGGGAATGCCGTAATGCTCCTGCAAGCGGCGGATCTCCCGATAGTCCTCTATCACATCCGGGGCAAAGGCGTGGGGATAGCCGCCCCAAAGCTCTATGTAATCATACCCCAGTTGCGCAGCGTCTATAAAGCATTTTTCCAGCGGCAGACGCTGATAACCGCTGGTAAACATCCCAAATTTCATAAGCAAACCTCTGAAAAAAGGGCGGGGGAACCCGCCCTTTTTCACTTAATACGCTAACTTCCGGTAGTACCGGCGAATGGCCATGTCGTGGCCGCTGATGGCTTCCACATGGGCGTCGATGCGATTGGTTACCGCGTGCATAATGGCATAGCACATCCGTCCGCGGTACTTTTCATCGATACCCTCCAGCGGATAATCATGGGTGTCGATAATGGTGAAGTTCTCGCAAATCTGCGGCAAGAACTTCGCCACACGCAGGCCCAGGGGCCGCTGGGCATCCTCGCCCACAAAGACCGTGACCGGCGTATCCTTGTCCACGATTTCCAGCATACCGTGGAAGAACTCGGCACTGTGGATGGATTTCGTCCGAATCCAGTGCATCTCTTCCCAGTAGCACATGGCGTAGGAATAGGTGGCGCCATACAGGCAGCCGGCGCCCACGAAGTAGTGGAGCTTGTCCTCCAGATGCTTGCGGGCAAAGTCCTCCGCAAAGGGATCGGCAATCTTCTCGATCTCCACCAGATCCTTGGCCAGATAGGCGTCCATCTGGGCATAATAGGCGTCATAGTCGGGGAAGTTGCCCTGACGGCGCAGGAAGCAGTCCGCCACCATAAAGAACTTCAGCTGTTCATTGCCCTTGTAGCTGATGCAGTAATCCACCAGAGTGGCCAGCTCAGCATCCGGCTTGTCAATGAACCCCAGCACCTTCGCGCCGTGGCTCTGGGCCAGACGAACCGCATCCACGATCTCCGTGGTGGTGCCGGTCACAGAGGAGAGAACCACAAGGGTTCCCGCGCCCACACGCTTATCGCCTGTGGTGCAATACTCTGCGGCGTTGGTGGCGAAGGTATCCATGTCGGTGTGCTCCTTGAGATAGCATACCACTTGCATACAGCTGGCCCATGTGCCGCCGATGCCCAGCCAGCAGAGGTTTTTCACGCCCTCTGCCAGCAGACGGTCGATCAGCTCTTCGATTTGCGGCCGCAATGCCAAAGCACCGTTTACGCTGTCGATTTGTTTTTGTTCATCAAACTTAATCAAGGATATCCCTCCATTTTTGCAGCGATGGATTAACCCACCTTCAGCATCTGATAGTATTTATCGTAGATGGTCAGCGCGTCGCCCACGTCCTTCTGGAAGAAGACGTTGGTCTTGTAATCGAAATTAAAGGCGGGAGCGTTGTGGTTTTTCCGCAGCCGGACGGCCCCAGTAATGTCAGAAATTCGCCTTCATGAATTTCAAGATTCCTGTCTTTTACCATGTGGTTGTTTCCATACCATTTTTCCACATGGCGCAGCGATACGATGGAATCGGACAAGTGGCCCACCTCTCAACCTTTTTTCGTTGTGTCGCCCTGATGTGATAAGTATAGTATCAACTTATACCAATTACAAGATGATAATCGGTTTTTGCGGCAAAAAATGTGAATTCTATGTTTTGGCTAAAATCAGCCCCGGCAATTTTGGTTAAAATAACAACAAATGGTAAAAAATACAGGCGGATAACGCGTTTTATCCGCCTGCTTTTATCCGCCTGCATTGATAGTTGTAATATTAAAAGTTATACCAATTATGGATTTGTGTGACGGAAGTGGACGACAAACTCCGCCGTATCGTTGCGCACATAGCTGCGGGAAAACTCCACCACCCGGCCGCCCCGATCCCGGGTGGTGCATGAAAACTCCATTACCGCCTGCTCCGGCGGCACGTCCATGTGCTTGGCCAGCATAGGCGGCAGCTGGGTGATGCGCAGCGTCTGATGTCCCTCTCCCAGCACGATGCCGTTCCACTGATAGATGTCATAGATGGAGAACAGCTTTATATCCACCTCCTCCAGACCGGGCACCACACTGTAGGGAATGTAAAGCTCCTCCAGCGCCACCGGCTCGCCCGCCGTATTTTCTACCCGCCGAATAAACCAGATGGTGCTCTCGGGGGAAATCTCCAGCAGGCGGGCATAATAGGGGCCTGCCTGACGCAGCGTCTTGCTGAGAATCCGTGTGGCGGTGTTTCCGCCGCTCTGGTGCATGGTGTTGTGAAAACCGCCCAGCGTATCCATATTCCGCTTGGCCTTGGGCCCCGCTACAAAAACCCCTTTTCCCTGCACGCTTTTCAAAAGTCCCTCAAACTCCAGCGCCGCCAGCGCACTGCGAACGGACACCCGGTTGAGCCCATAGGTCTCCATCAGCTGATTTTCCGAGGGTATGGCTGTGCCGGGCAAGTATTCTTCTTCTTCGATCTTACTGCGGATCACCTCGCGCAGCTGAATATAAAGCGGGGATTTATAGCTGATTTCACGCATGATCGGATGCCTCGCTTTCTCCGCGGTGGAGAATGCTGACCAGCTCCACCTTGTCCGCTCTTGCCACGGTGCGGCAATATTCCACAGGAACGCCCTCCGGCGTTTGCGTGATGCTGACGATCCAGAACACAGGATCCCCGGCGGCGATGCCGAGATGAACGGCCTCCTCCTCTGCGGCTGTGGTGATGCTGGCCTTCTCTTCGCCGTGATCCAGATCCAGGCCGTACCCCTCCCGCAGCACCGAAAAGAGGGAGCCGGTCACCAGATCATGCTCCTCCAGGCCGGGGGCCAGCGCGGCGGGAATATAGGCCGTTTCGATAAGGGTGGGCTGGCCGTTGAGAATGCGCAGGCGGGAGATTCGATAGGCATTTTCTCCCAGCACCAGATGGAGCCGCCGGGAAAGCTGCTTGTCGCACTCCACCTGCGACATGGACAGCAGCCTCGTTTCCGTCCGCAGGCCGCAATCGGCGGCGTATTCCGAAAATCCCTGCAAATCCTGTAGGATACGGCGAAATCTGTGCGCAATACGGGTCCCGCTGCCCTGAACGGCGTACACAATCCCCTGCTCCGTCAGGGCGGCAATGGCGCTGCGCAGGGTGCAGCGATTAACCCCCCACATCTGGCACATTTCACGCTCCGGCGGAAGCTTATCGTCAGCGGAAAGTTTATTCTCCAATATATACGCCATGATTTGCTCCAGCGCCTGTTCACGCGGGCGCGGCACGGTCATCTGCATAGTCCACCTCCGGATTGGTATAAAATATCCGCCTACATACTACACCATTTTCGGCAGCTTTACAACCACAGAAATGCAAAAACACTCGCCGTATCGGCAAGCGCTTCGGCAAGATTTTTCCATACTCTTTCCCATTCCCGTTTTTTTGGGTGCTGCTCTATGTGTGCGGGAAAGGCATACCCGCCTGATGACAACCGATAACCGGATTTAAAAGCCTGCGCCCGCTAAGGCGACTCAGTCCAGCTCGATGTCAATGGCGAACAGACCGCCGGAGTAGAGGTACAGCACGTTGTCGGTGGGCTTGAACTGTCCCTCGCGGGCCATCTTCACCAGACCGGCGAAGGCCTTGCCGACACGATCCATCTCCGCATAGATATCATCATAGCTGTCGGTATCCATGAAGCGCACATCCGTATCCATGAGATATTCCAGCAGCTGGTTGCCCTTGCGCTCGGTAACGCCGCGCTTTTTCAGAATAAGGATCGGCTCCATGCCCAGCTTCTTGGCGCAGGCCGCCGTCAGCATGGCGTGGTTGGACTGTGCGCCGCCGGTGGTGAACACCACCTCCGCGCCCTTGCGCTTGGTGTCCGCCAGCAGGAACTCCAGCTTGCGAACCTTGTTGCCGCCCAGACCGATGCCGGTCAGGTCATCGCGCTTGATGTACACGTTGGTGTTCAGCAGACGGCTGATGTTCTCCAGCTTCTGGATGGGGGTGGACAGCACCGCCAGCGGAATACGGGGGAAATCCTGCAAATTCTTCGATTTTCGTTGATAAGGCAGTAAATCAAATTATCACCGCAGCTGAATCGGCAATGGGCGAATAACCGAGTTGCAAAGCCACGGGTTGACAACGAAAAGTTAAAAGAACTTAGCTGTCAGGCGTAGCAATGGCAAGGGAAATCACCGAGATTAGTCCACTACTGAACAGCACCCCACTTGTTAGATAGTATATCATACTGTCTAGCAAATGGGGTGCTGTTCAAACCGGAGCTTTGAAGGAGTGTTCATCCTTGAGCACTCCTGCTCCACCAAAGTCCTGATTTTCTTCGGAAAGTCAGGACTTTTTGCTATATGCAGAACTTTTGAAAAAATCGAGGAGATCAAAACAGGGCATACCGCATTAAAGATGAAATGCTTTTGCGGTATGCCCTTGATTTTTTTTGAATGGCGCGTTATAATAGATTTGCGGGTTAGAACAAACTAACTTTTTACGCGACGAAACGGAGTCGTTAAGGCTGAAAAGAGCAAAGCATTTAAAATGACATTCACACCGTTCACCCAAGCGCAACGTCCAAAATCATCATGGCGGTAAAGCCCACGGCAAAAAACACCGTGCCGATGTTGGAGTGCGTGCCCTGTGACATTTCGGGGATAAGCTCCTCTACGACGACGTACAGCATTGCTCCGGCGGCGAAGCTCAAAAGGTACGGCAGCGCCGGCACAATGAGCTGGGCGGCCAAAATGGTCAGCACGGCACCGATGGGTTCCACCGCGCCGGAAAGCACGCCGTCCAAAAACGCACGCGACTTTTTCATGCCTTCAGCGTGCAACGGCATGGAGATGATGGCGCCTTCGGGAAAATTTTGAATGGCAATGCCGAGCGAAAGTGCAAGTGCGCCTGCGGCGGTGATCTGTGCACTGCCGGAAAGGTACCCGGCGTACACCACGCCTACGGCCATACCCTCCGGAATATTGTGCAGCGTGACGGCAAGCATCATCATTGTGGTGCGGTGGAGTCGGCTTTTCGGGCCTTCCGCCTGTTCGCTGCTGCGGTGCAGGTGGGGGATGGTGTGGTCAAGCAAAAGCAGGAACAAAACACCTGCCCAAAACCCGACCGCTGCCGGCAGAAACGAGAGCTTGCCGAGCGCTGCGGATTGCTCTATGGCGGGGATCAATAAGCTCCATACCGAAGCCGCCACCATCACACCTGCCGCAAAGCCGGTCAGGCTGCGCTGTACGCGATCGCTGAGCGATTTTTTCATGAAGAACACGCACGCTGCGCCGATCGAGGTGCCAAGAAACGGAATCAATATGCCGTAAAATGTTTCCATATGTATCCTCCGTATACAGTGAAATCGAATAAGTTAGCTTTAACTAACTTTCGGATATAGCATACATGAAATTAAAGCAGAAGTCAACCGTGAACCGAGAAATTCTGTTTTGGCGCATAAAAGATCACGAGCAAGAAAACAGGGCGAAAAGACCAAATAGAGCGAAAATTTCACTTTTATTTTTGAATTCGAGTTAGAAATTGCTAACTTTTAATACAATGCCGCACGCGGGCAACGGCCTCTTTTCCCGCAGTCAGAACATAATGTTAGGGGGCGCGTATCATGCGTGACGCGATACAACAAGAAGAGCAAAACACGATGCTGCTTGCGGAAAGTGACGGCTGTGCCGTGTGGCAGCTGCGCAACGAGACGGGCGAGGGCACTGTGACATGCTATACTATTTTTCCGGGTGTGGAGCTTCGATTTCGAGATCTGCACATGACGCACTGCGTATGCGGAAAGACCGACGACCGTATGCGGCTCACGATCGAGCACTGCCGCGAAGGGCGCATGGCCTACGCGTTGGGAGAAGGCGCTTTTTCCTATGTGAGCGCCGGTGAGATGAAGCTTGAAAACGGCGCGTCATGCTCGCAGAAGCTAGACTTGCCCTCCGGCCATTACCATGGACTCGTGGTCACGCTCGACCCGGAGCAGGCCTCGCGTTCCCTGCCGAACGTCATGGCGGGCTTTTCCGTTACCCCGGCGGCGATTTTGCACCGCTTTGCGCTGAACAAAATGCCTAAGGTCATTGCGTGCACGGAGCGGGTCGCGCACATCTTTGAGGAAATGTACCGCGTGCCGGAAAAAGCGCGTATTTCGTATTTCCAAATCAAAATACTGGAGCTTCTGCTCGCGCTCGACAGCATGACGCCGCCGAAGGAAAACGCGGCGCATCCGTACTTTTATAAGACGCAGCTTGAAAAAACCAAGGCCGTGCGCGATTTTCTCGCCGAGCATATCTCCGAAAACTTCACGCAGGAAGAGCTTTCTGCACGGTTCGATTTTGCGCTGACGCCGATGAAGACCTGCTTTAAGGCGGCGTACGGCACATCCATCGGCGCGTGGCTCACCGATTACCGCATGAATTACGCGGCGGAAATTTTGTTGCGTGAAAAACGCCGGAACATTGCCGAGGTTGCCGCACAGGTCGGATACGACAGCGCCAGTAAGTTTGCGGCGGCGTTCAAAAAAGTAAAGCACATGACGCCTGCTGAATACCGCAGCGCGTTGCGATAAATCCAAAATAAAGCAATGAAGTTTCAATATAACGGTGCTTCACTGTTTTTAAAATCTCAGAAAAGTTTCACTTGTAACCTTTTCCCTTGTGTGGTAGAATAACGGTAGAATCAAAACGACTTCGAACAACATAAAGGAGTGTGTCCGTATGGATGCTTTGCAAAACCTTTTTAATCGCAGAAGCGTGCGGGATTTCACCGCACAGCCCATTGAAGAAGAGAAGCTGCACCGGATTTTAGAGGCCGGCATGAGCGGTCCTTGCTGCGTGAATGCGCGCGATTGGTCGTTCATCGTCGTCACTGACCGCGAAAAGCTGCTTGAAATGGCAGAGGCGAACGGTAGACCGGCACAGCCGCTGAAAAAGGCTGCGGCCGCCATTCTGATCTGCGGTGATCTCGAGCGCGCATTCCCACCCGCGAAGGACTATTGGGTCATCGACGGCGCCATTGCCGCGCAGAATATGACGCTTTGCGCCGATGCACTCGGCCTCGGCTCTGTGTGGCTCGGCACATGGCCGCAGATGGATCGCGTAGAAAAGCAAGCCGCACTGTTTAACCTGCCGGAGACCATCGTACCGCATTCCGTTCTTGCACTCGGCTATCCCGCAGAGGAGAATAAAGAGCCGCGTGAAAGCCGCTACGAAGAAAACCGCGTGCATTTCGAAAAGTGGTAACAAAGGACGTTGCCCCGGTGGGCGGCGTCCTTTTCTCATACTTTGTTGTGCAGTGTGCCGAGTTGATAAAACGCCACGGCGCTTGCGGCGGCAACGTTCAGCGAGTCCACACCGTGCGACATGGGAATCTTTACCGTGTAGTCGCAATGCTCGATCGTCGTGTTTGCAAGGCCGTCACCCTCGGTGCCAAGCACAACGGCGAGCTTCGGCTCTTTCTCCAAACGCGGGTCAGAGAGGGGGAGCGTGTCGTCGCGCAGCGCCATGGCGGCCGTCTTAAAGCCGAGACCGTGCAGTGTATCCTGCCACGAAACGTCTTCGGGCAGATACGTCCACGGCACCTGAAATACCGTGCCCATGCTCACGCGGCTCGCGCGGCGATACAGCGGGTCGCTGCCGGCGGCGGTCAATAAAACCGCATCCATGCCGAGCGCCGCCGCACTGCGGAAGATTGCGCCGATGTTCGTGGGATTCATCACATTTTCGAGCACGGCAATGCGGCGCGCATTTGTGCAAATCTCCGCAACACTTTTCAAAGCCGGGCGGCGCATCGCACAGAGCATGCCGCGGGTTAGTTTAAAGCCCGTCAGTTGTGTTAAAACGTCCAGCTCCGCCGTGTAAACGGGAATGTCTTCGGGGCAACGAGATAGAATTTCTGCAGCCTTGCCCTCCACATGCTTCGTTTCCATTAAAAAAGAGAGCGGCACGCAGCCGCCGTCTAAGGCGCGGCCGATAACGAGCGGGCTTTCCGCAATGAACATTGCGTTTGCGGGGTCGGCGCGGTTGACAAGCTGGTTTTCCGTAAGCCGCGCAAAAACGTCCAGCTCCGGCGCGGAAAAGGACGTGATGGGAATGATATTTGCCATAAAAACACACTTTCAATTATTTAATATTGAAGCTATCTAAGCTAAAGTAAAACGAACGCACAAAGTTTTGCGCAAGCTTTTTCAAGAAGCTTAAACCGAACGCACGCGTTCGGTTGCGGTTTTTTAGAGCAGCGCCCTAAATCGTCGCCCGCAGACGACGAAATCTTTTTGCCTATCCCAAAATCAGGAAGGGAAGCAAAACAGTCCGGTGGACTGTTTTGTTCGGGGAACCCAATTAGGGGGTTCCCCGAACGATGAGTAGAGAGAGGCGTTAAAAAGCTGCAAAGCGCAAACCCGCCCCATATTCCCAAATATTTTATCACACCGCAAAGCAGAAAATCAAGTAGATAGGGCAGGGAGAATGCCGCTTGTAAAGAAAACCGCTAAAAAACGTAAAATTTTCATGAAATATCATTGACAAAGTATACAGCAAAGAGTAAAATACCCAGTGTATGAGGCGTTTACAGTTTATTCACAACGTCTCAAAATATTTCAGATCATCTGCGGCAGATCGCAGATACAGGAGGAAACACACATGAAAAAGGTATTGAGCATTGTTCTGGCGCTCGCGCTTCTCTGCGTCACCTTCGCAGCATGCGCAGGCAACGGAACCTCTTCCACAAGCTCTGCCTCTGAGGAATCCAGTGCTGTCAGCTCTGAATCCTCTGCAGAAGCATCCGAGTCTTCCGCGTCTTCCGAGGAAAGCACTTCCACGGAAAAGACCAAGATCGGCATTCTTGCACCGGCTGTTACCCACGGTTGGGTTGCAGGTGTTGCATACTACGCTGAGCAGCGCTGCAAAGAGCTGAGCGACACCGTCGACTACAAGCTCTACACCAGCAACAACGCTGAGGAAATGACTTCTCAGATCGACGACCTCAAGTCCTGGGGCGCAGAAGCTATCGTTGCTTTCCCGCAGTGGGAAGGCATGGAAGTGCCGATTCAGGAAGCAATCGATGAGGGTATCGTTGTTGTAAACTTCGATATCGAGATCGCAGCGGACGGCGTTTACCGTGTATCCGGCGATAACGAATCCATGGGCGTTGAAGGCGCTAAGTACATTGTCGATAAAATCGGCACCACCGGCAAAGTCGTCGTTCTCGACGTTCCGACCTCCGGTTCCGTTGCAGAGCTCCGCAAGAAGGGCTTCCTCGACACCATGAAGGAAATTGCTCCGGATATGGAGATTGTTGAGTATGCTACGAAGTTCACCCGTGAAGACGGTCAGGCTGACTTCGCCGATATCCTCACCAGCAACGATCACATCGACGCTGTTTACTCCATGGACGACGAAACTTCCATCGGTGTTCTGCAGGCTATTTCCGAAGCAAACCGTGACGACATTAAGGTCATCACCGGTGGCGGCGGCTGCCAGGAGTACTTCAACATGATGAAGGAAAACGAGAACATTTGGATTGAGTCTTCTCTTTACAGCCCGCTGATGGTCAAGGACGCTGTTGATATGGCACTTGACGTTCTCGCAGGCAAGGACGTAGAGCCGGTCAAGATTATCTCGACGACAGTTGTTGACAGAGACAACGTTGACGAGTACCTCGACCCGGAGAACACCGTTTACTAATTTAAAAGTTCTGCAAAGGGGCTGTTGCGCAAGCAGCAGCCTTTTTTGTTAAAAGGAGATAGCCGTCTTCTATGGGCGGCAGATCTCCTATTTGTACGCCATACAGAAAGGAAAGTGTATGTATGACACTTGAAATGAAGGGGATCTACAAATCCTTCGGTGCAAACGATGTTCTGCGGGACGTTTCGTTTACCTTAAACGGCGGCGAGATCTGCGCGCTGCTCGGTGAAAACGGCGCCGGAAAATCTACCCTGATGAATATTCTCGGCGGCGTCCATCATGCGGATCAGGGCCAGATCCTGTTGGACGGCAAGCGCGTTGCGTTTCAAACGCCGGCGGATTCCCTGAAGCATGGCATTGCTTTTATCCATCAGGAATTAAACCTTGTAAATGATCTTGCCATTTACGAGAATATGTTTATCGGCCACGAGCTGCGGAAGAAGAACCGTTTTCTGGATTCCGCCGCGATGATTGCGAAAACGAACGAAGTTTTCAAAAAAATGGACCTTGACCTTGACCCGCGTATCATGGTGCGCGACCTCGATGCTTCCTATAAGCAGATTGTCGAGATTGCCCGCGCACTTTTGATGGAGGCTTCCATCATCATCATGGACGAGCCGACCACTTCGCTTACGGAGCCGGAAATTCGCCGTGTGTTCGATATGATGAATACGCTGAGAAAGAGCGGCGTAGGCATTGTGTTCATTTCTCATAAGCTGCGCGAGGTCATGGAGATCTGCACACGCTACACAGTGCTGCGAGACGGCAATATGGTTTCCTCCGGCCTTGTCTCGGAGACCTCTGTCGATATGCTGGCGCGCGACATGGTCGGCCACGATGTGCGCACACAGTCGCTCCGCCGTGAGAAAAAGATTGGTAATGTTATTTTAAGCGGCAAGGGTATGACATTGGAGCCGCATTTCAGAAACGTCAGCTTTGAAGTGCACGCCGGCGAGGTGCTCGGTTTCACGGGCCTTTTGGGCGACGGCAGAAGTGAGCTGTTTCAGGCGGTTTTCGGCGCAATACACGGGGCTTCCGGCACGGTAGAAGTCGAGGGCAAGCCCGTGCATATCCGCACTACGGGGCAGGCGCTCAAGGCCGGCGTCGGCTATGTGCCGCGCAACCGCAAGGAAAACGGCATCATCAAGGATATGAGTATTCTTGAAAACGGCACGGTCGTCACATGGCCCAGAGACAGCAAGATGGGCTTTTTGCACTCGAAGAAGATTGAAAAGGATTTTGATGATCTCGAAAAAGAGCTGCACATCAAGCTCGGCTCCGCAAAAGATCTCATCGGCAGCCTTTCCGGCGGCAACCAGCAGAAGGTGGTGCTGGCAAAGTGGCTGGATGCAAACCCAAAGGTGCTTGTGTTCGATAACCCCACACAGGGCGTGGACGTAGGTGCTAAGGAGGAAATCTACGATATTATCCTGAAGCTCGCAGAGGCGGGCGTCGCCGTCATTGTGCTTTCCAGCGAGGCCCAGGAGATTATCCGCGTGTGCGACCGCACCGTCGTGATGTTCCACGGCAGCGTGCAGGGCGAGCTTGTCGGCGATGAAATGAATGAGCAGGCCATCATGCGCCTTGCAACAGGGGGACAGGTATAATGAACGAAAAAACAAACAAAAAGGGCTTTGGCGCATGGTTCCGCGATAATTGGAAGAATAATGCGCTGTTTTCCACAGGCATTGCACTGATCGTCATGGTTATTCTGCAGACGCTCGCGCTCGGCTTTGATTACGCAAGCTTCGGCGAATGGTTCGGCGCATGGATTAACAACTGGATGAACATTCTCCGTAACAACTCCAGCGTCGGTATCATCGCGCTCGGCATGACGTTCGTCATTATCTCCGGCGGCATTGATCTTGCCGTCGGCTCTACGCTCGTTGCGGTCGGCGCCATTACCATGACGCTTATCGACGCCGCAAACGGCGGCTGGCTCGGCGCGATCGGCCTTACCGGCGCACCTGCGTACATAGTTGCCATTCTGATTTCCGTCGCGGCCGGCATCATTTTCGGCGGCCTGAACGGCCTCATGGTCACTGCGGGCAAGATTCCGCCGTTCATCGCAACGCTCGGTGCCATGAAGATTCTGCGCAGTGTTACGCAGCAGTTCATGCAGTCCAGTTCGCCGAAGGTTCCGACGGGTTTCCAGCAGATCGCCCGTGTGAAGGTCGGCGGCCAGATGTTTATGCCGATCCTCTATTGGCTCCTCATCGCGCTCGTGCTGTACATCGTCTCTAAGAAGACCGTGTTCGGCCGCCACGTGTTCGCGGTCGGCTCCAACGAGAAGACGTCCCGTCTTTCCGGCATCAACGTCAATCGTGTAAAGCTCGGCGTATATGCGCTGATGGGCGCGGTTGTCGCTATCGCGGCCGTATTGCAGGTCTCCCGCATCGGCGCTATGGACCCGGCAAACGCCGGCAGCGGTTATGAGCTCGATTCCATCGCGGCGGTCATCGTCGGCGGCACCAGCATGTCCGGCGGCAAGGGCTCCGTTGTGGGTACTGTATTCGGTATGCTCATCATCGCCGTTATGAACAACCTCCTCAATCTCCTCGGCGTTCCGCCGTTCCTGCGCGAAGCCTTCAAGGGCGCGATCATCATCGCCGCCGTCCTGCTCCAGCGCAAGTCTTCCGATAACTGAACATAAACGGTATTTTGTAAGACCTTGTTGTAAGAAATCGCGAAAAGGTCTTACTTTTTTTTGTAAAATAACGCGAAACAGCCCGATATTTTCAAATAGGGTTGATTTTTTGCGCTGTATATTCTATAATATACAAAGAAATAAAAATCCTTTCATGGATCATGGAGGCTGAATTTATGTTAGTATCTGCAAAGGAAATGCTGGACAAGGCTAAGGCAGGCAAATACGCTGTCGGTCAGTTCAACATCAATAACCTCGAATGGACAAAGGCTATCCTGCTCACGGCTCAGGAGAACAACTCCCCGGTCATCCTCGGTGTTTCCGAGGGCGCAGGCAAGTACATGTGCGGCTACAACACCGTAGTTGGCATGGTAAACGGCATGCTGGAGACCCTGAAGATCACGGTTCCGGTTGCTCTGCACCTCGACCACGGCTCCTATGAAGGCGCTAAGGCCTGCATCGAAGCAGGCTTCTCTTCCATCATGTTCGACGGTTCCCACTATCCGATCGAAGAGAACATCGCAAAGACCACCGAGCTCATCGGCATCGCTCATGCAAAGGGCATCTCCGTTGAGGCTGAGGTCGGCGCAATCGGCGGCGAGGAAGACGGCGTTATCGGCGGCGGCGAAGTTGCAGACCCGAAGGAATGCAAAATGATTGCTGACCTCGGCGTCGACATGCTCGCAGCAGGCATCGGCAACATCCACGGCAAGTACCCGGCAAACTGGAAGGGCCTGAACTTCGACGTTCTCGCTGAGATTCAGAAGCTCACCGGCACTATGCCGCTCGTTCTCCATGGCGGTACGGGCATCCCGGCCGACATGATCAAGGAAGCAATCTCCCTTGGCGTTTCCAAAATCAATGTCAACACCGAGTGCCAGCTCTCCTTCGCAGATGCTACGAGAAAGTACATCGAAGCAGGCAAGGATCTCGAGGGCAAGGGCTTCGACCCGAGAAAGCTCCTCGCTCCGGGCTTTGAGGCGATTAAGGCTACCGTTAAGGAAAAGATGGAGCTCTTCGGTTCCATCGACAAGGCTTAATTTCAGCTTAAATCGAATTACAGAGAACGCTCCTATGACCGGAGCGTTCTTTTTTTGCCCGAATATATGCCGGAAAAGAAAAGCAAAATTTTCCTTACAACTTTATTAAAATTGCGGCCCTTGCAGCTTTCCGACAGTTTCTTCGCGCTTTCGGGTGCGTACACACCTTGAAAGCACAGGCAAAATGTGGTATACTGTGTTCAGTGAAAAGAATTTTTCGGGGATGTTGTATAAAAATGCACCGCATTCCGAAGCGGAGATCGAGAGGAAGCTCAGCGCATGGGAGAGAACAAATTATATTGCATGAGATGCTTTGAAGCAATGGAGGACAGCAGCAATACCTGTCCGCACTGCGGCTGGCACAACGGCGATCAGGTGAAAAACGCGCTGCCGTACGGTACATTGCTCGGCGAAAAATACCTTGTGGGACAGGCCGTGCACGTCAACGGCGCGGGCATTACATACGCCGCGTTGGAAGCCAAAACGGCGCAGAAGGTAGAGGTGCGTGAGTTCTATCCGCATACCATCGCTGTGCGCGGCGAGACCGGCACGTCCGTACTGCCGGTCAGCGGGGCAGAACTCAAGTTCAGCGACTATTTAAGCGAGTTCGAGCGCTATGCGCAGAAGCTCCTGCGTGTTTCCGATACAAAACACATTCAGCGCGCCATCGATACGTTTTCGCAGAACAACACGCAGTACATCGTGTTCTCGTTCACAGAGTCCGTTTCCCTGCGACAGTACGTGGAGGAGCACGGCGTTCTAAGCTGGGCGCAGTGCGAACAGTTCTTTTACCCGGTCATTCACACGCTCGGCGCCATTCATGCGCAGAACGTCGAGCACCTCGGTATCTCGCCGAACACACTGCGCATCACAAAAGACGATAAAATGATCGTTACGGGCTTTGACATACAGTCTGTGCGCCGTGCCGGCACCGACCTCATTGAGGATATTTTCCCCGGCTGCTGGGCGCTGGAGCAGTACTCCAAAACGAAAATCTGTGATGAGGTCACGGACGTTTACGGCCTGTGCGCATCGTTGTTGTTTGCGCTCACGGGCGCCGCGCCCATGGAAGCGCCGAAGCGCAAGCAGGACCCGCGCCTGATGATCTCCAAAAATATCCTAAAGCAGCTGCCGGAGCAGGTTATTCCGGCTATTGCAAACGGCTTACAGGTTGATCCCTCTCGCCGCACGTCAAGCTTCTCGCGCTTTTCCGCAGAGCTTGCCGCAGAGCCGACCGTTGTGGAAAAATTCGTCGAGACCGAAACGGTGCGCTCGCTGCCGAGCGGTTCCGGCCGCACGCCGAGCAAGCGTCGCGTGCCTACTTTCCTGTGGCTTGTCGCGTCATTCGTGTTTACACTCGTCGTCATCTTTGCCGTGACGAGCGTGTGGTTCAAAGACAGCCCATTCTCGCCGCAAAGCATCGTTGCGTTCATCAAAGATCCGGGCGTTGTCGAAGAAAAGCAAACGCTTGAGGTGCCGAACCTTGTCGGTATGGATTACGACAAGTTGCTCTCCTTAACAGAAAAGGACAAAAAATATAAATTCGAGCTTGAAATTTACAAGGAAACATTCAGCGATACATTGCCGGAGGGGCAAATCACCGGGCAATATCCGCTCGCGGGTGAGATTATTGAGGCCGGCAGCACGGTGAAGATTGCTGTATGCAAAGGCCCGCAGCTGCGTACGCTGCCGGATATCGAAGGCATGACTGCCGATGAAGCCGTAACGGCTTTAAAAGCCCTCGGTTTCGAGCCGGTGCAGGTCGCCGAAGTCAACGATCATGTGGAGATTGGCTGCGTCATCGGTTATCAGTCCGACAGCCCCGGCGACGCGCTTGCACACGGCGCCGTTGTGGGCATCCTCGTCAGCGCGGAAAGCAGCGGGGAAGACAGCGAGTAAAATTGGATAGAAAGCAATACACCCGCAGGCGGTTCGTTCCTGCGGGTGTATTGCTTTTTATAGAAGTATCAATGGAGGAAAACGTTGAGTTATTTGTACATCGCCATGTAATCGCCGTGTGCCTCGATGAGGTCGTCGCACATCTTCACGATGTCGTCGATGGAAAGCTCGGCTGCGGTGTGCGGATCCAGCATAGCGGCGCGGTAGATGTCCTCGCGCTTTCTGGTGCGTGCCGCTTCGATTGTCATCAGCTGTGCGTTGATGTTTGTCATGTTCATTGCGGCAAGCTGTACCGGCAGGCGGCCAACGTGGCACGGATTTACGCCCATCTTGTCCACAAGGCACGGTACCTCAACGCACGCATCGGCGGGCAGGTTATCGATAAGGCCGGTGTTCAGTACGTTGCCGCCAATCTTATACGGGTTGCCGGTGACCATAGCTTCCATAATGTAGGAGGCATATTCGCTGGAACGGGTGTGCTCCACTTTGCCGTCCTTCAAAATGCTTTCTTTTTCTTCCTTCCAGCCCTTGATCTGGTTGATGCAGCGGCGCGGGTATTCGTCCAGCGGAATGTTGAACTGCTCAATGAGCTCCGGGTAACGGGACTTGATGAAGAGCGGATTGTATTCCGCGTTATGCTCGCTGGATTCGGTGCAGTAGTAGCCGAGGCGGCGAATGTACTCATAGCGCACCATATCTTTGTGCTTTTCGGTCGCATTCTTTTCTGCGGCGCGGCGCTTGATCTCGGGGTAGAGGTCGTTGCCGTCCTTGTCTTCAATCTTCAAAAGCCAGCCCATGTGGTTGATGCCGGCGATGAGCTCGCGGCGGCCTTCAACCTTATCTTCCATGCCAAGGGCCTTTAGGAGCTCCTTAGAGCAGACCTGCACGCTGTGGCAGAGGCCGACGGTCTTTACGTTCGTATAGCGCTGCATGTAGCCGGAAAGCATTGCCATCGGGTTTGTGTAATTGAGGAACCATGCGTTCGGGCAAACTTCTTCCATGTCGCGGGCAAAATCCTCCAAAACAGGAATGGTGCGCAGTGCACGCATGATGCCGCCAATGCCCATCGTATCGGCAATCGTCTGGCGCAGACCGTACTTCTTCGGCACCTCGAAATCGATGATTGTGCACGGGTCGTAGAAGCCGACCTGAATGGCGTTTACAACGAAGTCCGCGCCGTGCAGCGCTTCTTTGCGGTTCTCAACGCCGCAATAGGTCTTCAGTGTTGCCTTGCCGCCGTTCGTATTCTTGTTGATAGCGCTGAGAATGATGTAAGACTCTTCCAAACGCTCGGCATCGATATCATAGAGCGCGATCTCGCTCTCACACAGAGAGGGCGTGCACATGCAGTCGCCGAGCACATTGCGTGCGAAAACGGTGCTGCCCGCGCCCATGAATGTAATTTTTGGCATAATTTGTAACTCCTTCCATAAAAACGATTCTTGTATTCATTATACGGTGCACCGTGTGCAGATTCTATATTTTTTGTTTCTTTTCGTTGTGATTTTGTTGTATTTTGTGTTTAAGTGTGCTATACTGAATAGGGAATTACAAAGGTAGGGACGGGTATGAACACCATAAAGCATAGAGCGGAAAATTTGAATAACGGCGGCTCTGTTACCGTGTATTACTGCGGTTACGAAAAATGTGAGGGCGGGCATTTCTGGGGCCCGGCCGTGCGCAATCAGTATTTGCTGCACTACGTCATCTCCGGCAAGGGTACGTATACCGTCGGAGAAGAGACCTACACGCTGCACGCAAACGAGTGCTTCCTCATCCGCCCGGGTGAGCGCACATATTACATTGCCGACCGCGAAGACCCGTGGGAGTACATGTGGGTCGCATTCGACGGCTTTGATGTACTGGAGATCCTGCGCCGCACGGGCCTTGTCAGCCAATACACAACAAAGCTTGAAAACGGCGACGAGTTCATCCGCTACATGCACGAGATGATCGACGAATTCAACAAAGGCAGCTTATTTAAAGTGATGAGCGGCTTTTACGGTGCGATGTCCGTTTTGGAGGAATCCGCACACGGCGGCGCGTACACCCGCGAGCATGAGTATGTGAATAAGGCCATCGGCTACATCAAAAGCAACTACGGCTATCCCATTCAGATCAGCGACCTCGCGCGGCATATCGGCATAGACCGCACGTATCTTTACCGCATTTTCTCCGCTTCCGAAAGCATGTCGCCGAAGCAATATTTGATGCAGGTGCGCATCAATGCGGCGAAAAAAATGCTGCTGGCGGGTACATATACTGTCAGTGAAACGGCGCTTTCCTGCGGCTTTTCGGATTCCGCCTCGTTCTGCGGACGATTTAAGCGCTGCACCGGCATGACGCCGAAAGAGTTCGTCGCGGACAGCCACAAGCAAAAATCAAACAGCAATACATAACAACAACGCTCTGTACGGCACAAAAGCCATACAGAGCGTTATTTTTTATAAAATTTAGCGGCTGAACTCGGAAAGCTCCAGGCCTTCGTTGTGCTCCAGCGCCCAGCGGATGCTCCACTCATTCGAGAAAAGCAAAAGGTAACGTCCGCGGATGTCCTGCACCTTTTTTGTGTCGGACGTGAGGTTCAGCTTTTTGAGGTCCACGTCCGGCGTGTCGATCCATCGGATGAGTGAGTACGGCAGCGTTTCCATGCGAATTTCAACGTTGTACTCGTTTTCCATGCGGTACTTGAATACGTCAAACTGCAGTGTACCCACAACGCCTACAATGACTTCCTCCATGCCGGAGGCGATCTCCTGAAAGATCTGAATGGCGCCTTCCTGTGCAATCTGTGTAGTGCCCTTGACGAACTGCTTGCGCTTCATCGTGTCCTTTTGCTGCACGCGGCAGAAAAACTCCGGCGCGAACGTTGGAATGCCTTCAAATTGCACTTTTTTACCCGTGCAGATCGTGTCGCCGATGGAGAAGATGCCCGGGTCGAACACACCGATGATGTCGCCCGCATACGCCTCGTCAATGATTTCGCGGCTCTGCGCCATCATCTGCTGCGGCTGCGAAAGTTTGATCTTGCGACCGCCCTGCACATGGGTGACTTCCATGCCTTTTTCAAACTTACCGCTGCAAATGCGCATGAATGCAATGCGGTCGCGGTGCGCCTTGTTCATGTTCGCCTGAATTTTGAAGACGAACGCAGAAAAATCCTTGCTGAACGGGTCAACCACACCCTCCGAGGTTTGGCGCGGCAGCGGGGAGGTCGTCATGCGCAGAAAGCTCTCGAGGAACGGCTCTACGCCGAAGTTTGTCAAAGCGGAGCCGAAGAACACGGGGGAGAGCTTGCCATGACGCACTTTTTCAAGGTCAAATTCATAGCCCGCGCCGTCCAGAAGCTCTACGTCATCGCGCAGCGTCTGGCACAGGCTTTCGCCGAGAATGGTCTCAAGCGCCGCGTCGTTCAGATCGATCTCGTGCGCTTTGACTTCGTGTTGACCGCGCAGCTCTTTGTCTCCTTCAAACGCGAGAATTTCGGACTTTTCTCGGTCGTAAACGCCCTTGAAATCCACACCGGAGCCAATCGGCCAGTTCATCGGGTAGGTGCCGATGCCGAGCTCTTTTTCGATCTCATCCAAAAGATCATACGGGCTCTGCGCGTCGCGGTCCATCTTGTTGATGAACGTGAAAATCGGAATATCGCGCATGACGCAGACTTTAAAAAGCTTTCTCGTCTGTGCCTCAACGCCCTTTGAAGCGTCAATGACCATCACGGCGGAGTCTGCCGCCATCAGCGTGCGGTACGTGTCTTCAGAGAAGTCCTGGTGGCCCGGGGTGTCCAGAATATTGATGCAGTAGCCTTCATACTGGAACTGCATAACAGAAGAGGTGACGGAGATACCACGCTGCTTTTCAATTTCCATCCAGTCGGAAACGGCGTGGCGCGCATTCTTTTTGCCCTTGACCGCACCGGCCAGCTGAATGGCGCCGCCGTACAGAAGGAACTTTTCCGTCAGTGTCGTTTTACCGGCGTCCGGGTGCGAAATAATCGCGAACGTGCGCCGTTTTTCAATCTCATTTCTAAAATCGGCCAAGATGATAACCTCTGTTTCTTCACAAATTCAAAATAACCGATTTATTTTACCACAAATGCGTGGAAAGTTCAAGATTTCCGCATGATGGGAATGACAAAATATTTCGCCGTGTCGTGGTATTTTATCCGTAGAGATCACAAAATTTACGGAAAGGGCATAGGAAAACGATGAAACACGGAAAGCACTATCGCGAAGAGAAAAAGACCGTCCTGACGCTTTTGGAAAAGCTGTTCGGCAGGCATGCGGAGATCGTCATGCGGTACCGTGCGTATATAACGCCGGCGCGCACGCATATACATGAAGAAAAAGGCCCGTCGGTGCCCTCTTGCAGGCGGCGCGTATGGTGATGCGCGCCCGGCGGCCGAGGAGGGGTACGCATGTTTTCGGTTCGGGTCCTGGCGTTCATCACGGCGTTTTTGCTGCCGGTGTTTTTCAGCGGAGACCGTTTGGAAAAGACGGTCATAGCCGAAAGCGGCGTGCCCCTCAGCCTTGTATTCAAAAACGAATGTACCGTGCCGCTTGAGTTATATCTCACGGCAGAAGAAAGCCAAGGTGAAGTAAAGCTTCTGCGTGTGCAAAACGGGCAAAGTGTGATGCTTTTCTCGGGAGACAGTGCTGCACTCGGGTTTGCCGAGATTTATATCGGTACGCTTACCGCCGAAGAGAGCATGACATTTACCGTGCAGTGCGGGGAAGGCGGAAACGCAAAGCTTCACATTCATGGCGAGAAGCAAGAGAACGCAGCCGGGGAATGGATTGTCCGTGCATCGCTCCTCTTTGGCTGGGGCGTGCTCGCCGTCGGCGGCTCGGCATTGCTCGTGCGCCGCATTCAAAACCGCAGGAAAAAGCCATAATAAAAACGCTGCAGGAAAGATCCGTGCAACGTTTTTTCATGAAAATTGAATTTTAGAAGCAGAAGTACCCGATGAGCGAGATCGTAAATCCGAGCAGCGCGCCGCACACCACCTCGATCATGCGGTGGCCAAGCGATTCGTTCAGCTTCGGAATCATTTCTTTCAGTTGGTCTTTGTCCTTGGTGTTCTCATCGCCTAAATATTCCACAATGTAGTTGATGGCTTTTGCGTGCAGACCCGCCGCCCAGCGTACGCCGGTCGCGTCGTACATTACGATGAGTGCCAGCACGAACGCCATGGCGAAGATCGGGGAGGAAAAGCCGTAGATAAGGTAAGAGGTCAGCAGCACCGAGCACGTTACCGCCGAGTGGGAGCTCGGCATGCCGCCTGCGCCGGAGAGACGCTCTTTCTTAAATTCGCCGTGTTTAAAAAGATGGATGCTGGTCTTTAAGATTTGTGCCGCACACCACGAAACAACAGCGACGTTGATGAGCGGGTTGGAAATCAATATAGAAAAATCAAACATGTCACGAAACCTTTCTGTAAAACGGCACACAAACACCGAAATGCGCCGTATGAGCACAATTTGATACATATAGTTTACCGCGAAACGGCAATATTGTCAATTCACACGGCGGATTTGTAAGAAATTTGTGATAAAGAGTATACATATCTTGCGAAAACGGGGCTTCGGTGCTAAAATAAAGTCATGGCTAATAAAAGAAATTACGCAAAAGAACTGAATACACTCATCGAAACCTTTACGCACGAGGAAAAGCGGCCGACTTTGCTCTTGCACGCGTGCTGTGCGCCGTGCTCCAGCGCCGTTTTGGAGAAGCTTACAGCGCATTTTAAAATTACCGTGCTGTTTTATAATCCCAATATCTATCCGGAGGCGGAGTATCAAAAAAGGGAAGCAGAGTTAAAGCGGCTTATCTCCGAAATGCCATGCACCAAGGAAGTAACGCTTGTCGATCTGCCTTACGTGTCGGAAGAATTCTTCACCGCCGTGCGCGGGCTTGAGCACATCCCGGAGGGCGGCGAGCGCTGTTTTGCGTGCTACAAGCTGCGCATGGAAGCAGCGGCAAAGTATGCCGCAGGGCATCATTTTGATTTTTTCACAACAACGCTGTCCATCAGCCCGCTGAAAAACGCGCAGAGGCTAAACGAGATCGGCGAAGCGCTTGCAGAAGAATACGGCGTGCCGCACTTGCCGTCCGATTTCAAAAAACAGGAGGGCTATAAGCGCTCCATTCAGCTTTCGGCAGACTATAACCTATATCGGCAGGATTTCTGTGGCTGTGTGTTCTCGAAAAAAGAAAGGGAGGCGAAGGCGCATGGTGAAGCATAACGGCGTTTTGTACCGCGCCGCCGATGCGCACGCCCACGTTTACCCCGGCAAGATTGCGGAAAAGGCGACCGAAAACGTTGGCCGTTTTTATGATCTTCCCATGGCGGAGGTCGGCCTGCCGCACGTTTTAAACGAAGAGGGCACTGCCGTAGGATTCGATAAATTTCTCGTCTGCTCCGTTGCGACAAAAGTGGAGCAGGTTGGCTCCATCAATCGTTTCATCGCGGCCAAATGCGAAAAATACCCGAAGTTCGTCGGCCTTGGCGCATGGCACCGGGACATTGAGGATGTCGAAAAAGAGCTCAATGAAATTCAGGCGCTCGGCCTGCACGGCATCAAGCTGCACTCGGATTTTCAAGGCTTTGCCATCGATGACGAAAAAATGCTGCCGGTCTACAAAGCCTGCATGGCGCGCGATCTGCCGATTTTATTTCACATGGGTGATGCCAGAAGCGAGCTCTCTGCGCCGAAGAAGCTTGCGAATGTGCTCGAAAAGCTGCCGAAATTAAAGTGCATCGCCGCGCATCTCGGCGGTTACCAGCGCTGGGATGAAGCCAAAGCGTGCCTAAAAGGCGCGAACGTGTGGGTCGATACCAGCAGCTCGCTGTTTGTGTTGAACCCGGACGAAGCAAGAAGGAGCATTGAACATTTCGGTATGGATAAAGTCATGTTCGGCACGGATTTCCCCATGTGGACGCACGAAAAGGAGCTCGAACGCTTTTTCGCACTCGCCTACGGGGAGGAAGAGAACCGAAAAATGCTTTATGATAATTTTGAGAAACTATTCAAATTGTGATGAAAAGCCGATGTAATCGTATCGGCTTTTATAATATCTTTCTACCAATAAAGTCAACAAAATTTCTGAATTGTCTATGGAAATTTTCGCGAAAGTGTGCTATACTGAACTCAAATCAGTCATAGGAGTTGTTTGTATGGATGTGAAATCGATCATTTCTCAAATGACGCTGGAAGAGAAAGCCGCGCTTTGCTCCGGCAAAGACTTCTGGCATCTCGATACTCCGCAGCGCCTCGGCATTGAATCCGTTATGGTCTCGGACGGCCCGTGCGGCATCCGTAAGCAGTCTGATGCCGCCGACCACCTCGGCCTCAACGCCAGCGTGCCCGCCACCAGCTACCCCACAGGCTCCTGCATGGCGTGCTCATTCGACCGCAAGCTGTTCCGCCGCTCCGGTGAAGTGCTTGGCCACGCCTGCCAAGCGGAGGACCTTTCTGTTCTGCTCGGCCCGGCCATCAACATCAAGCGTTCTCCGCTCGGTGGCCGCAATTTTGAGTATCTTTCCGAAGACCCGTACCTCACCGGCGAGCTTGCTAAAAACTACATAAACGGCGTGCAGAGCCAGAATGTCGGCGTCAGCGTGAAGCATTTCGCCGCCAACAGTCAGGAATACAACCGCATGTCCAGCGACAGCGTCGTTGATGAACGCACCCTGCGCGAAATTTACCTTTCTGCGTTTGAGACTGCCGTAAGGGACTCGAAGCCGTGGACGATTATGTGCTCGTATAACCGCATCAACGGTACGTTTGCCGCTGAAAACAAGCGCTTGCTGACCGATATCCTCCGCGATGAGTGGGGTTTTGACGGCTACGTGATGAGCGACTGGGGCGCGACCACCGCAGACCGCGTAAAGTGCCTTGAAGCCGGCATGGAACTTGAAATGCCCGGCAAAAACGCCGCAAACGACAAGCAGATCGTTGACGCGGTCAACAACGGCACGCTCGATATCAAGGTGCTCGATACCGCCGTGGAACGCATTTTGAATATCGTTCTCAAATACACCGAAAATAAGCAGCCCGAAACGAAGATCGATTTTGAAGCCGACCACGAAGAAGCGCGCAAGATTGCAGATGAGTCCATGGTTCTGCTCAAAAATGATGGCATTCTGCCATTAAAGCGCAGCCAGAAACTCGCGTTCATCGGCAAGTTTGCGGAGACTCCGCGTTTTCAGGGCGGCGGCAGCTCGCATGTGAACTCCTATAAGGTCACAAGCGCGCTCGAGGCCGCAAAGGGGCTCGATGTCACCTACGCGCCCGGCTACGATACGAACACCACAGAGTCCGACGAAGCGCTCCTCAAGGAAGCACAGGAGGCCGCAAAGAACGCCGATATTGCCGTTGTGTTCGTCGGCATCACGGACGCCATGGAGTCCGAGGGCATGGATCGCCGCACGCTTTCGATGCCGAAAAACCACGAAGCACTCGTCAAAGCTGTTTCCGAAGTGCAGAAGAACACCGTTGTCGTCGTCATGTGTGGTGGCTGCATCACCATGCCGTGGATTGATGACGTGCGCGGCGTGCTGTACGCATACCTCGGCGGCGAAGCCGTCGGCACCGCGATGCTCGACCTACTGTTCGGCGATGTGAACCCTTCCGGCAAACTCGCGGAAACGTTCCCGCGCCGTCTGGAGGATAACCCCTCGTACCTCTATTTCTTCGGCGATGAGCAGAATAAGACCGAGTATCGCGAGGGTGTATTTGTCGGTTACCGCTACTACGACAAAAAGAACATGGACGTGTTGTTCCCGTTCGGCTACGGCCTCAGCTATACGACATTTGAATACAGCAATTTAACGCTTGATAAGTCCGAGATGAATGATACCGATACGCTGACCGTCTCCGTCAACGTCCGCAACACCGGCAAGGTGAAGGGCAAAGAGGTCGTGCAACTGTACGTCGGCATGCCGGAAAGCCACACCATTCGTCCCGTAAAAGAGCTGCGCGGCTTTGAAAAGATCGAACTCGAGCCGGGTGAGGAGAAGACCCTCACCTTTACGCTTGCAAAGCGTGCGTTCGCGTACTACCGCACCGATATTTCCGATTGGTACGTTGAGTCCGGCGACTACACGATTATGGCGGCAAAATCCAGCCGCGACATCGCCTGCACCGCGACGGTGAACGTCACCTCTACTACGCAGATTAAGCGCGTCTACACAATGAATTCCACGATTGAAGAGATTATGGAAAGTCCCGTCGGCCGCGAGATTCTCGGCAAGATGATGGCACAGAACCCGCTTGCACAGGCAGATGCGGACGACATCGGCATGGGCGAGGCCATGGCGCGTATGATGGCGGAAATGCCGCTGCGTGCGCTGTTATCGTTTGGCGGCGACAGTGTGCCCGCCGGCGCAGGTGAGATGCTCCTGAAGCAGCTTAACGCATAAACTAAATTTATAAACCACCGACAGCACCGCAGAAATTTATCCGCGACGTTGCCGTGAATTTTATTCCTGGGAGGAAGTTTCAATGAATACGATCGTAACCGTCAAAGAAGGCGCACTCGAAGGTGCGTTTTCCGATGATAAACAAAGCGTGATCTTCAAGGGCGTGCCGTATGCTGCACCGCCGGTCGGCGAGCTGCGCTGGAAGCGTCCGCAACCGCACGCAAAATGGGAGGGTGTGCGCCCCGCACTGGAGTTCTCCGCCAAAGCACCGCAGGCTGATCTGTCCAAAATGGACCTCTACGGCAAGGAGTTTTACAGTGATGAAAACCTAAAGCAGAGCGAAGACTGCCTGTATCTGAACATCTGGACGCCTGCATCTGCGCAGCCGGGCGATAAGTTGCCCGTGTTCTTCTGGATTCACGGCGGTGCGTTCACGCACGGCAGCGGCGCGGAAAAGGAGTTCGACGGCGAGCAGTTTGCGAAAAACGGCGTAGTGTTTGTCTCCATCAACTACCGTGTCGGCGCACTCGGCTTCTTTGCGCACCCGGAGCTCGATGCCGAAAACCCCGAGGGCATCAGCGGCAACTACGGTATTTATGACCAGGTTGCAGCAATCGACTGGGTATATGAGAACATTGCAGCGTTCGGTGGAGACCCGGACTGCATCACGGCAGCGGGCCAGTCTGCAGGCTGCATGAGTGTGCAGACGCTTATTTCGTCCGATTTGACGCGCGGCAAGATTAAGCGTGCCGTTTTGCAGAGCGCAGGCGGCCTTGGTGGTCTTTCGCACGACGTTTCCACTGAAATGCGCGTGAAGTCCTCCAAAGAGCTGATGGAAAAGCTCGGCGCGAAAAACATCGACGAGATGCGTGCTGTCCCGGCGGAAAAAATCGCCGAGGTGCAGTATACCATCCAGTCCCCAAGCGGTCTTGCGTGGCAGCCCGTTGTTGATAACGTGCTGCTGAAGGCTTCCGTAGACGAAGTGGCGCTTTCCGGCAATGCGCACGACATCGATTACATGATCGGCTGCACCGGCGGCGACATCGCAGCGGGCGATAGAATTCTCGAAAAGAGTGCCGTGCGCTGGGCGAAGAACCAGAATAAACTCGGCAGATGCCCGAGCTACATCTATTTCTTCAACCGTCAGTTGCCGGGCGACAACGCAGGTGCGTTCCATTCGTCCGAGCTGTGGTATGTTTTCCACACGATGAACAGATGCTGGCGCCCGTGGGAGCCGTGCGACTATACGCTTGAAGCTGCAATGTCCTCCTACTGGGCAAACTTCGCAAAGACCGGCGACCCGAATGGGGAGGGCTTGCCCACATGGCAACCGTATACCGCCGAGCACCCCGTGCGCATGCTGCTTGCGGAAGAAATCAAAGAAGAAAACGCCATTGCCGTTGAGGACTAAATCGACGCAAATCCGGCTTTTTACAAACAAAAATTCAAGTTTCTTTTAAAATAGTCTTGACAATTTGCCTGTTTGTTGCTATAATATCACTTGTTGAGCGCGAGTGCTGGAATTGGCAGACAGGCACGTTTGAGGGGCGTGTGTTTATGACGTACGGGTTCAAGTCCCGTCTCGCGCACCACACCAAAAGACCCATCGGAGTTTCCGATGGGTCTTTTATTTTACGTTTAGCTTGGTTTTTATAGCAAAAAGGTCTCCCGCAATCCTAACGGAAGACCTTTTTCGTTTATTCTAGTGTAAGGGCGTGTTACAGCGCCGTACCCTTTTTCGGGCGGAAAAATCTTGCGGTGTCGGCTTTTTCGAGCTCCAACAGCGCGATTTTCTTATCAAGGCCGCCGGCGTAGCCGGTCAAGCTGCCGTTCGTGCCCACAACGCGGTGGCAGGGGACGATGATCGAGATCGGATTGTGCCCGACCGCACCGCCAACCGCCTGTGCGGACATTTTGTCTATTCCGGTGTTTTTTGCAAGCTGCTTTGCAATCTGGCCGTAGGTCATCGTCCGGCCGTAGGGGATAGAGAGCAGGATGTTCCAAACCGCCTGCCGAAAATCCGAGCCAATGAGGTGTAGCGGCGGCGTGAAATCCGGCTCTTTTCCGGCAAAATATACGTCGAGCCACTGTATAGTTTCGAGCAAAACGGGTGTGTCCTGTTCTATATGCGCCTTCGGCAACTCCGCCGCAAAATATTTGCTGCCCTCAAACCACAGCCCCGTAAGCCCCGCGTCGTCTGCCGCAAGCAAGATCACGCCAACCGGCGACATATAGCGTTTTGTGTACGTCATCGTGTTTTCCTCCCGTGTTTCTATTACATGCAGTATAGCACGTTTTGACCCTTTTCACCAGCATTTTGCGGTAAAATGCAAAAAACGGACATGTTTTTGCGTTTTGAGAAATAACAGTTGACAAACAGCGCGGCTTATGCTATAATACATATTGTTGAGCGCGAGTGCTGGAATTGGCAGACAGGCACGTTTGAGGGGCGTGTGTTTATGACGTACGGGTTCAAGTCCCGTCTCGCGCACCACGCCAAAAGACCTATCGGAATTTCCGATGGGTCTTTTATTTTACAAAAACAGGGATAGTTCTTGTTTTTATCGGTAAAAAGGGAGCCTGAACGCGGTTTTCATGCGCGCAGGCTCCTTTTCCGTTAGAATTTAGATATTCAGTGTTTTTGCGATGACAGTGAGCAGCTCACGGGTGTGGTCGGCGCTGTGCTCCCAGTACATGACGCCGAGCATGCCCTTTTCCTTGACGTACTCGCACTTGCGGCGGGTGGCCTCGGGGGACTCGAAGCTGATGAATGTTTCGCCGTTCCAGAGATATGCGGCTTCAGCGTCCTCGTCCCAATATTCCGTGTAGTTATGCTCGCGGCGGAACTCCTCGGTGAGACCGTCGTAGTTCGGGCCGTACATACCGGCGCTGGCTTCCTGCAGGAGGCCGTTGTTGACGTTTGCGGCGCCCGTGTAATGGCGGCAGTAGAATGCTGCGCCGACGACGAGCTTATTGTACGGCACACCAGCGTTGTGGAACAGCTCGACGATGTAGCGCGTGTTCGTGTTGCTCGTATCGCCGCGGCTGGCACTGAGGGAGGCGTGGTGGCCGGCTTGATGCGTGAAGCCGTTGCGCATGTCGTAGGTCATGAGCTGCACGTAATCGACAATCTCGGCGACCTTGTCCATTTCGGTGTTTTCCGGGAAATAATCACCTGCGCCGACAGCAGTGGAGACGATGCGGTTCATGCCAAGGGCGTCGCGCAGAGCTTGCAGGAGCTTTGTGTAGTTCTGTTTATCGCTCGAGTCACAGTCAATCTCGGCTTGGTCGCTGCATGGGTATTCCCAGTCGATATCGATGCCATCAAGGTGATACTCCTCCACGGCTTTGCGGCAGGACTCCGCAAATGCGCGGCGGCCTTCTTCGGTACGGGACATGAGGGAGAAGCCGCCCGCGCCCCAGCCACCGACGGAAAGCACCACGCGCAGAGCGGGGTTCCAATCGCGGAACTGCGGGATGAGATCGAGATGTGTCATCTGGTGCAGATCCAAAAGGCCGTTTTCGCTGATGAGACCGAACGCAAGGTTCATGTGGGTGAGCTTCTGCACGTCTTCGCTAGTAACTTCCGGCAAACCGTCGTTGACGGCGTAGCCGATCGAATAATACTTCATGAAAATTCCTCCGAAAAATTGATAGGAAAACGATTTTCCTTTTAAATTATACCACTTTTCTTTCGTAGTAGATAGTAGTAAAATAAAGAAAAGCGAGGAAACTTTATGAAGTATGATTATAACGCATTGATGAAAGAAATCTACGAAGAAGTGCGTGCGCTGGATATCCCGGTCTCGGGCAACATCGAGCCGGAGGTACAGATCAACACGCGCGCAAAAAAACGCTACGGTCGCTGTATGCGATTACATGGCGAAAAATATGAATATCGAATCGAGGTCTCAGCGTATTTGGAGGACAAGGACGAGAATTGTGTGCGCAGCGTTTTGGCGCATGAGCTTTTGCACACGTGCCCGCGCTGCATGAATCACAAGCTCCTTTGGAAGACATACGCAGGTAAGATGAACAACGCGTATAGCTACTGCATTACGGCAACGACGAAGGAAGCACTTGTGGAGTACGAGGAGAAACCGGTGAAATATATGCTGCAATGCACAAAATGCAAAAGGCAGTTTCCGCGCATGAAACTCACGGCAGTGGTGCAGCACCCGGAGCGGTACCATTGCGGCTGCGGCGGCAAGATCATTCGTCTGTTCTGATGACGATTCAAGTAAATTAAAAGAAACCCGCATTCTGTACCGTTAAAGGCACAGAGTGCGGGTTTTGCAAATCAATGGGGGATAGCAAAAGGGAGACCTTCCGACGAAAATCTCCCTTGTACGCTGATATTAGATCTGCACGATCAGTCGCTGCTGAAGGGCAGGAGAGCGAGGTGACGAGCACGCTTGATAGCGACTGTCAGGCCACGCTGATGATGTGCACAAGTTCCCGTAACTCTTCTGGGGAGGATCTTGCCTCTTTCAGAAATAAAACGGCGAAGCTTGGCAACATCCTTGTAATCGATGTAATCCGCTTTGTCAACGCAGAAGCTGCATACTTTTCTGCGGCCCTTGCGACCACCGCGGCGATTATCTCTCTCCGGTCTGTCTGCCATTGCGAAAGCCTCCTTATCTTAGTCGTTGTTGGATCATCAGAACGGCAGGTCGTCGTCCCCAATGATCTCCTCGAAATCTCCGCTGTTACCACTTGAATAGGTGGGAGCGGGTTCGCTGTAAGCCGGGCGCTGCATTTCATTTCCGGCTGCGTTGTTACTTCCGTAATTATTGCCGTAAGACTGGGCGGAGGGGGCACCGTAATTTGCGCCGCTGTCACTGCGTTTGGAATCCGCAAAATTGACATCGTTCGCAACAATCTCAGTCGCCTTGCGCTTATTGCCGTCCTTATCTGTATATGTGCGTGTCTGAATGGAACCGTGAACCGCCATCATCTGGCCCTTGCGGAAGTATTTGCATACAAAATCCGCGGTGCTGCGCCAAGCGACAACATCAATGAAATCAGCCTGACGTTCTGTACCGGACTTAACATAGGAGCGGTCTACCGCCAGCGTGAAGCTGGTAGCGGCAACATCGCTCGGAGTGTGGCGAAGCTCAGGATCGGCAACCAGTCTGCCCATAACAACTGCAACATTCAACATAGGTAACAACTCTCTTTCGTTTCAAAAAACTTACTCAGCAGCGGACTCGTTTGCTTCGACAGCCTCGGCTGCGACAGCCTCAACGTCGATCGGCTTCGGCTCAGCGGCTTTACGCGGCTTTGCAGCAGCGGTTGCAAAACGGGGATCCTTCTTCACGATGATGGAACGGAGAACGCCGTCAGTGATCTTATAGCGTCTGTCCAGCTCAGCGGTGAAGTCCGGCGTACTCTCGAAGTTTACGAGGGTGTAGTAGCCTTCGGTTTCCTTGTTGATCGGATACGCGAGTCTTCTCTTACCCCACTCGTCAACGCTCTCGACAGTGCCGTGCTTTGCAATCAATGCCTTGAACTTTTCGACCAGCTCTGCATTACCTTCCTCACCGAGCTTTGCGGAGAGAACGATAACGGTCTCGTACTTGTTCTTTACTACCTCTGTCATGGTTTGCACCTCCTTTTGGACTTTGGCCCCGTACTTTTAAACGGAGCAAGGATTGTCATTTGTGTTACACAAAATGCATAAGCACAAACTAACAAAAGTATTATAACATAAAAATCCGCAAAGTCAAGAAAAATCTTGGAACTCGGCGGATTTTTGAAAAATCAAATTTGATATAGATGCTTTGTAAAGTTGATTGATTTTACAAAGCAAATAAGCTTTACATACGTGTAATGTGAATCGGCTTTACGCTTAAAGCGTTTTGACAAGCTCTTTAAGGTAGGCGCGGAAGCTTTCGCCAATCTCGGGGTGCTTTAAGGCGACCTCTACCTGTGCCTGCATGACGCCAAGCTTGTTGCCCATATCGTAGCGCTTGCCTGTAAAATCGACGGCGATCATGCTTTCGGTGCGGGCAAGCTCACACATGGCATCGGTGAGCTGAATTTCGCCGCCGGCGCCGGGTGCGGTGTGGGCGAGAATGTCAAAAATCTGCGGCGGCAATACGCAGCGGCCGAGGATGGAGTAAAGCGACATAATCTTATCCTTACTCGGCTTTTCAATCATATCGGTGCAGGTGAACCAGTTATCGTGCAGAGGCTCTACCTTGAGGGAGGAGTAGCGCTGAATGGCTTCTTCGCTGACCTCTTTCACGCCGACGACACCCTTGCCGGTCTCGTTATAAGCGCGGATGAGCTGGCCACAGGCGGGATCTTCGCCGAGGATGACGTCATCGCCGTAGAGAACGGCAAATGGCTCATCGCCGACAAATGCTTTGGCACAGGAGATGGCGTGGCCGAGACCTCGCGTCTCTTTCTGGCGGATGTAGGTGATGTTTGCAAGGTGTGCAAGGTTCACAACTTCATCGTACACTTCTTTTTTGCCGCTTGCGAGCAGACGCTCCTCAAGCTCCGGGGCGCGGTCGAAATGATCTTCCATGATGGATTTGCCGCGGTTTGTGATGATGAGAATATCCGTAATGCCGGCGCGGACCGCTTCCTCCACAATAAACTGGATAGCGGGCTTATCCACAATGGGCAGCATTTCCTTGGGCATCGCTTTCGATGCCGGGAGCACGCGTGTGCCAAGGCCTGCTGCGGGGATGACGGCTTTTCTGACGGTTTTCATAAATCAATACCTCCAAATATACTTCCTATTTTCCAAATGTGTTTTATTTTAAACGACATTACCGCATGAAGCCGTAAGCGGTAATGTCGCTTTTAAGCTGGAATCAAGTCAAAAAGAGCGGGATCCAACGCAGGATCATGTAGCAGGCGAGCAGGCAAAACGTTACGACAACGTTCACGCCGCCGCGTGCGGTGTATTCTGCGGAAAGGTCGGTTTCCGTATTGCTGACGCTTTTAATCTCCTGCACGGTGCGGACGCAGTGATTTAAATACATGCGGTTTGCGCGCACGCCGACGAAGATCATAATGCCGAGCATCAGGGCACTGCACAAAAGCGGCAGGCAGAACAAAAGATACTGTGAAGGGTTATCCATCAAGTACTGCGAAAGCAGGTTTGCAAGCTGCACGTAGCTGAGATCCGATGAAGACACGCCGGCGTTATCGATGACGTGCGTCGTGATGGGGTTGACGACGAAACACGAGAGCATCAGGTTCGCGATATATAAAAGGAACATGATTGTCGTTGTGATGACGCCCGCCTTGTACTGCTTGCGATACAGGAGCCAACCGCCGGAGAACAGGAACGCGCTGAAATTGAACTTGCTGCGCCCGAAAGACTTAATATTGCGGAACACGGAAAGGTAATACGCCGTATTCTGCTGCACGACCTTGCTCACGTCGCCGTAGGTGACGTTATCCGCAACAAATTCCGCGGGATTTGCGCCGCCCATGGGGTCGAACGCGAACGGCACGCCGCCAAAGCCGCGGCTCTGATAGTTTGCGTTGTTTTGCGGCGGGGGATAACTGCCGTACGGGTTATTGCAATTGTTATAGCCGTTCGGATTGTTCGCGTTATTCGGATTTTGCTGCGTGTTGCGGTGTTCATCCGGCGCGCCGGTGAGGGAAGTGCCGCAGATGTTGCAGAACAGCGCGCTGTGGGCGTTTAAGGTGCCGCAGTTCGGGCATTCCTTGTCTTTAAGCTCACTGGCCGTGTTCGGCGCGTCCGGCGGAACAGGCGGCGCCCATGTCTTGCCGCTTTCGTGCAGATCTGTGAAAATGCACGCACCTTTTTCTTTATAGCAGCCTCTGTGGTACGGTGCACCGCAGACCGGGCAAACGACGATATCGTCATTTTCCGTAAACGGCTTGTCGCACACGGGACACTTGATGCCTTTGTAGTCCAAAACAGAACCTCCAAAATTCGGTTGGCAATATTCGAAAGACGGTCAGAATACTGCCAGAATTATTTTCTTATTCATATAATACTACAAAATGCCCGCAATCGCAATGCAAAGCGTGCAAATTTTCAGACTGTTAATAATTCAGTGAGAAAACGAAGTAAAACTTCAAGAAAGGCAAATATAAAGATTTCAGCGAAACCGTGCGTTTTCCCGCATTTTTTCTATTTACAAACGGCGGGTTATCTATTATAATAAACAGAGATTTGCGCACATTTAAGCTGAACGCCGCCGTGAAATGGTTGAAGGCGGGTTTGGACGGATATTTTTGAAAGGTAACGAAAACGTATGCTGCAATATGAAGTATTAAAACATGAACTGAATGAAAAGCAGGCGGCGCTGGATGAATTGAAGGACGCGCTGGGCCTTGAAAGACTGCGTGAAGAAGTGGAGATGCTGGAAAACAAGGCGGCGGAGCCAGGCTTTTACGACAACATGGAATCTGCACAGAAGATTTTGCAGAAGACTGCTGCGTTAAAGCAGAAGGACGAGACGTATCTGAACCTTGTTTCCCGCTGCGAAGATACGCTGACGCTCATTGAAATGGGCAATGAGGAAGAAGACCTTTCTCTTTTGCCGGAGGCACAGGAGGAAGTGGAGGCCATCGGCAAAGAGATTGAGACGATGCGTCTGACAACGCTTCTCACCGGAGAATATGACAGTAAGAACGCGATTTTGACGTTCCATGCGGGTTCCGGCGGCACGGAGGCACAGGACTGGGCCGAGATGCTGTTCCGTATGTACAACCGTTGGGGTGAGCGTCACGGCTTTAAGGTTTCTACGCTCGATTACCTTGAGGGCGACGAAGCGGGCCTGAAGAGCGCTTCCATCCTTGTCGAGGGCGAAAATGCGTATGGCTTTTTGAAGAGTGAAGCGGGCGTTCACCGTTTGGTGCGCGTCTCGCCGTTCGATTCCGCAGGCCGCCGCCACACCTCATTCTCCTCTCTGGAGGTTATGCCGGAGATTGACGAGGACCTCAGCGTGGAAATCAACCCGGACGATATTAAGATGGAAGTGTACCGTGCGAGCGGTGCGGGCGGACAGAAGGTCAACAAGACCTCTTCGGCCGTGCGTTTGATCCACATTCCGACGGGCATTGTCGTTTCCTGCCAGGTGGAACGCAGCCAGTACCAGAACCGCGACGTGGCTATGAAAATGCTTATCTCTAAGCTCGTTGAGATCAAGGAACGTGAACACCTTGAAAAAATCTCCGACATTAAGGGCGAGCAGAAGGAGATCACGTGGGGCAGCCAGATTCGCTCCTATGTCTTCATGCCGTACACGCTCGTAAAGGATCACCGCACGGGCTGCGAAAAGGGCAATATCAGCGCGGTGATGGACGGCGACCTTGATGATTTCATCACTGCGTATCTGAAGGCGCTCAGCCAGGGTACGCTCGGCGAGAACATCGAATAAATTTAGATTTTGTAAATTTGGGCAGCGTCTTTTGCGGGCGCTGCTCTTTTTTGCAGAATTTTTGCAGAGATATATGTGTTTTTGCGAAAGAAGACCTTTCTTTTTTCGGACAAGTGTGGTAAACTTAATCACGGTATCGCACAAAACGATTTGTGCGTGCCGTATGGATCCGGCCAAAATTTCTATTACACATTGGCCGAACGACCGCTGACTCTCGCTTCAAAACTCATGAGCGGGAAAAACGCAGCCCCACGCATAACGCGTGTGATCGCTGAATCATGCAGATGGCATGGTAGAAAGGATGGTACTACATGAGTACAAACAACACGAAAGCATTTGAAACGTATGAATCCGAAGTTCGCTCTTACTGCCGTAACTTCCCGACGGTCTTTGTCAAGGCGAAGGGTTCTATCCAGACGGATGAGAACGGCAAGGCGTATATCGACTTCTTTTGCGGCTCCGGCGCACTGAACTACGGACATAACAACCCGTACATCAAAGAGAAGGTCGTTGAATATTTGCAAAACGACGGCGTGATGCACGCGCTTGACATGTACACGAAACCGAAGCGCGAATTCATCGAGTATTTTGAAAATGAAGTCATTCGCCCACGCGGCTTTGACTATAAAATTCAGTTTGTAGGCCCGACCGGCACAAACGCGGTGGAAGCGGCCTTGAAGCTGGCTCGCAAGGTAAAGAAGCGCAACAATGTCTTTGCACTGATGGGTGCGTTCCACGGCATGACGCTGGGTTCTTTAGCGCTGACGACGAATGCGGACTCTCGCAAGGGCGCAGGCGTGCCGCTTTACAACGTGACGCATATTCCGGCACCGTATATGTTCCCGGAATTCGACACCGTGGCATATATGGAACGCCTGATCACGGACGACCACTCCGGCGTGGAGAAACCGGCGGCAATCATTTTGGAAACGACGCAGGCGGACGGCGGCATTTATGTGCTGCCCGATGAGTGGCTGCGCCGCGTGCGTGCACTGTGCGACAAGTACGACATTTTGATGATTGTCGATGACGTGCAGGTGGGTGCTTCCCGTACCGGCTGGTTCTTCTCGTTTGAGCGCGCAGGCATCACGCCGGACATCGTGACGCTCTCGAAGTCCATCGGCGGCTATGGCATGCCGTTTGCGCTGACGCTGTTGCGTCCGGAGCTTGACCAGTGGAAGCCGGGCGAGCACAACGGCACATTCCGCGGCTATCAGCTGTCTTTGGTCGCAGCGAAAGCGGGCCTGGAGTTCATGCTGAACGAGCACGTGGAAGACGCGGTTCGTGAGCGTGCGCCGTTCGTGGAGAAGTTCCTCAAGGAGAACATTGAGACGATTGACAGCCGCATCACGACACGCGGCATCGGTTTGCTGTGGGGTGTGGATTTCGGCGCGTTTGAGGGCGATGTTGCGAAGGCGGTCATTCACAAGGCGTTTGAAAACGGCCTCATCGTGGAGCGTGTAGGCCGCCGCGATTCCGTTGTAAAGATCATGCCGGAGCTGAAGGTGCCGATGGATACGCTGGAAAAGGGTCTCAATATTCTGGCGAAGTCCATTCGTGAGGTTGTTGGCGAGCTGAAATAACTTAAAATTTATCTCAAAGAAACGAAGAGATCGGGCTTTGTGCGCGGTCTCTTTTTGCATAGATTACATTTTGCTGTGCAGGATAAACAAAAACAGCTTGCAAAATGTGCGAAGCAGTGGTATGATAAGCGCAAATAGATTTTGGAAAGGAAGCGTATTGTTGTGCAGAAATTCAGTGAACTTCCGTACACCCGACCGGACATTGCGGCGGCAGTGGAGGAATATAAGCGGTACAGCGAGGCATTTAAGGCAGCGAAGACCTTTGAGGAAGCGAAAAAGGTGTTTTTAGACGCTGAAAAGCTCGACACGCACTTGTCTACGATTGCGTCGCTTTGCAGCATCCGCAACACGATGAACACGACAGATGAATTCTACGAAGCGGAAATGGCGTACCTGAACGAAAATCTGCCGAACCTGATCCCGGCGGAGAAGGCGATGAAGGAAGACATTGTGAACGGCCCGTTCCGTGCGGACTTTGAAAAGGAATACGGCGCGCATTTCATCGCGGTTTTGGAAAACGACCTCAAGACGCAGGACGAGCGCATTATCCCGGAGCTTGTGAAGGAATCGGAGCTTTCCGTGGAGTATTCCAAGGCTGCGGCTTCCTGCAAGGTGGATTTCCGCGGCGAGACCTGCAATTTCTACGGCCTTTTAAAACATATGGAGAGCACCGACCGCGAGGAGCGCAAAGAAGCGTTTGAAAAGTGGGCGAATCTTTACGAGGGCGTTTCTGACAAGCTCGATGAGTTGTACGATAAGCTCATCGAAGTGCGCGTGGAGATGGCGAAGAAGCTCGGCTATGACAATTACACCGAGCTTGCGTACCGCAATATGGGCAGACTGGACTACACGCCCGAGCACGTGGAGAAATTCCGCGAGCAGATCCGCACGGTTATCACGCCGGCAGTGGACCGCATGCGCAAGGCTCAGGCAAAGCGCCTCGGTTTGGATTCCGTCAAATACTACGATGAGAGTTTGACATTTGCAGGCGGCAATGCAGATCCCATCGGCGGCAAAGATTATATGGTGGGGCAGGCGACCGAAATGTACGGCGCGCTCTCGCCCGAAACGAAGGAATTCTTCGACTTCATGACGAAGTACGAGCTGTTTGACCTTGAGACGCGCCCGGGCAAGCACCTTGGCGGCTACTGCACATCTTTGCCAGAATACAAAGCACCGTTCATTTTCTCGAACTTTAACGGTACTTCTGCAGACGTGGACGTTTTGACGCATGAGGCCGGCCACGCGTTCCAGGCATATCTCGGCGAGCGCTTGATTCCGATCGGCGTTTTGCAGGGCTCTACGAGCGAGGTGTGCGAGATCCACTCGATGTCGATGGAGTTTTTCACCTACCCGTGGATGGATAAATTCTTCGGCGACCGCGCGGACGAATACCGTTATGCGCATTTGTGCGATGCACTGGCCGTTATCCCGTACATGGCGTGCGTGGATGAGTTCCAGCACGAGGTATACAAGAACCCGAAGATGACGGCGAAGGAACGCCGCGGTGTGTGGCGCAGCATTGAGAAAAAATATATGCCGTGGCGCGATTATGACGGCAACGCATTCTTGGAAAACGGTGGTTTTTGGATGCAGAAGCAGCACATTTTCCTCTACCCGTTCTATTATATCGATTACGCGCTGGCGCAGATCTGCACATTCTTCTTCTATGACGAGATGAAGAAAGACCGCGAGAGCGCTTGGGCACGTTATTTGAAGCTGTGCAAAGCGGGTGGCACGCTGGGCTATTTTGATCTGCTGCATTATGTCGGCATTCCGGTGCCGTTTGAAGATGGCGCGGTGGAGAAAGCCGTGCGCGGCGTAATTGAAGAGATTGAATCCGCGAAGTATTAAAATAAATTATAAAAGCCGAACGGCGGGGAAAGCTCCGATGCCGTTCGGCTTTTTGCTTGCGTGCTAATTCTGTTTGTTTTGCGGATTGAGCTTTTTCTTCATGCGGATGTCTTTACCGCGGAAGATCAAGCGGTCGTAGAATCCGATTATGCGCGAAGTGAAGCGCTCGTTGTAACGCTTTTCGAGCTCCTGCATGGAGAGGTTTGTGCTGATGATGGTCGGCTTTTTCAACGTGATGCGCGTATCAATCACATTGTAGATTGTTGCCGTGATGTAAGACGACGAGATTTCCATGCCGAGGTCGTCGATGATGAGCAGGTCACAGTCGTTTAAAAGATCGAGCGTATCGCCACCGGATTCTTCGGTGCGGGTGAAGCGCTCGCGCTCGAGAGAAAGGGCAAAAGTCTGCGCCGTGCCATACACTACGCCGAACCCCTTATTGATGGCTTCTGCGGCGATGGCGAGGGAAAGGTGCGTTTTGCCGAGACCCGTAGCGCCTATGAAAAACAGGTTGCCGCTGTCCTTTTTGAAGCTGTCTGCGTAGCGCCGGCAGAAGTTGTAAATGTTGCGCATTTGCTCGCGGTCGGAACGCTCGCCGTTTACGGAAACATCGGAATAATAGAGCAGGGAGAAATCCTCAAAGGACGAGAGCGTCAGCGGGGAGATACGATTTAGGTTTTCGTAGGCGATCTGCTTTAATAAACTGCGGTAACAGGAGCAAATGCGGCCGTCTACATAGCCGGTATCTTCGCAGCGCTTGCAGGTGTACTGCGGCTCGATGTCAGCGCGGGTGAGACCGTGCGCGGCGAGGAGATCGGCAAACTGCTTTTGCAGCGAAAGATTTTCATTTTTTAAAGCTTCCATGGTCTCTCGCGCGTTGCCGCTGCGCAAAACGGCCATAGCCGCCCGACTTGCTGTGGAAGCGATGCGTCTGCGCACGTCCTCCGCTTCGGGGCAGACGGCGTAGAAGTTCTCTAAGCGGCGCTGTGCGTTATCCTGCGCGGTGGTGCGACGTCTGTTTAATTCATTTTCAGCTTGCGTGTAGACCTGCCTTGCATATCCCATGGTTTATTTCTCCGTAGCAAAAATATCGTATTTTTCGTATTCGTCAAGGTCATAAGAAGGCTTATGCGCACCCTCGCGGCGGGCTTCGGCGGCAATTCTTTCATCCACGGCTTCTTTCAAGGTATGGATGCCCGCGTTGTGCCACGATTCCAAAATGGCGTTGATGTATTTCATGTTGACCTTGCCGGTGTTATCCACACAGCGGTTATAGGCTTCGTTTAGAAGCTCATCGGGCATGCGCCACTCGAACACCCATCTGTGAGCAAATTGGCTCTCGTTTTTGCTGGGTGCGCGGCGGGAGGTGATGCCGAACGCATTTTCACAGCGCTTCCACGCGATGGCGGTTTCGTCGAGCTCGCGCAGCTTTTCCTCCGCGGCGGCGATGCTTAAAATGTTGGAATCTGCCCAGTTGCGCACGGTGGATTCGATGTAGCTCGTGTTTGCGCGGCCAATCTTATTCGCGTAGGCGATAAGCATTAAAATGACTTCACACGGCAGGCCGTAATCTTCGTGCGCCTGAATGAGCGTGCCGGAAAGCGCGGGGGAAAGCGTTTTGCCGAGCAGGTTCTGCGCTTCCTCTACAAGGCGGCGAATCTCCGGGGAGGACTCTACGCGCTCCGAGATATAAAGCCCGTCCGGGCGCAGCATACGCTTCGGCGCGGTGGGGCGCTGCGGCTGTGTTGGAGCGGCCTTCGGCTGCGGTGCGACGGGCGTAGGGCTCTCCACGTGATTCGGCGTAAGGGCGGTATCCAGCGGGGTGTCAACGCTGCAAATGAGGCCGCTTTTCATCCAGAAGCCGAGCGCGGTATCGACACGCTGCGGGGTGATGCCGAGCGCGGCTGCAAGATCCTCCGCCGCATACGGCCGCCCGTTATGGCGCAGAAGCCACAGCATGACCTTGAGCTGATCTCCGTCCGCCTCCTTGATATATCGATCTACAAGCGCGTTCGGCACGGCGAAAACCGCGCTCCATGCGCCGAGCTCCAGCTTATAACCCATGAAAAGCCGCCCTTTCCCATCTTGAATTTCTGTATGTATCATTGTACCACACATTGTGCGTGGTTACAACCGTAAACCGCCCGGCGTAGGCGGATTTTGTCCGCGCGAAATTTTTTTAAAAGAAAATTCGCGATAGGGGTTGACTTTACGGAGAGAATTCGGTATAATAATCAACGTTGCAAAACCCAATATGCTGATGTGGCTCAATGGCAGAGCAGTTCACTCGTAATGAACAGGTTGTCAGTTCGATTCTGACCATCAGCTCCAGAAACCCGGTACAATTTGTATCGGGTTTTTTGTTATCTGCAAAGCCTTGCGCGGAGGTGTTTTTTGTGGTATCCTTAAACAAAGGAGTGTGATCCATGCGCAGCGATGAATTTATCGATTTATATAAACAGCTGGAGGATGAACTTGAGGTAAAGTTCAGCACCGCAAAGCAGCGGCGGTATTCCAGCGTGGTTTTTGAATACATCAACCATTATGAAAGCGCGCCTGTGCGCGAGACGTTGAATCTCTGCCGGGAAATTCGCAATTTGATGACGCACAATGCGAACCTCGGCGGCGAGCCGATCGTGGAGCCGAGCGAGCCGGTGGTGGAAGCACTGCGGGAGGCGCTCGACTACGTTTGCCGTCCGCCGCTTGCACTCGACTTTGCGACAAAAGGCAGCAGCATTCGCTGTGCAAGGCTTTCTTCGCGCGTTTTAAATTTGATGGAAAGCATGGATAAGAGCGGCTTTTCGCACATTCCGGTTATAGAAAAAGAGAAATTTCTCGGTGTATTCAGCGTGTCCACAATCTTTTCGTGCATTTTGCGTGACCCAACCTTACGCATCACAAAGGAAACGACGCTTTCACAGCTTGGGAAAATGCTGGCCGTAGAAAAGCATGTGGAAAACTTTGCGTTTGTCGATGAGAAAACGACCTGCATTGAGGCACGGCGTATGTTTGAAAAGATACGCGGTCGCAACAAACGCCTTTCGGTCATTTTCATCACGAAGACGGGGAGCCGAGATGAGCCGCTGCTCGGTATGCTGACGCCATGGGACGTAATGCAGGATATTCGGCACACAGATGAAGACCCGGAAAGCCCGCGTAAAAAGAACAAAAGAGACGCTAAGAACTGAATTCACTCCATACGAAAACGACACCGCACGGGAAAAGACTTCATCATGCGGTGCCGTTTTGTTTTATGTTTTAGTTGTCGGAGGGGAAGCGGATGTTCGCGAGCTTGCGGATTTCTTCCATATAGACGGAAACGTCGTAGGCGAGGGCGGAGCACTGCTCGTATTCCGCGCGGGAAGCTTCGGGCTCTGTAATATAGCGGTAAAAATCCTTCGCTTCGTAGCCCATCAGCTTGAATTTTTCTTCTTCGCCGCAAACTTCCTCCACGGTGCCGTTGTTATAACGGATGGAGATGTTGGCGAGTTTTGAGATGGACTCCACGGATACAGTGCCGTTTGTGCCCTGAAAATCCGTGTTCGCGCCGGCCTGACCGACCTTGGAGAACACGAGGTTCACGAGCTTATCCGGGTACTGCATGGCGACAATGTCGCTGCCGTCTGCGCCGGACGCCAATAAATGCGACACGGCGAGCGTGTTCTGCGGCTTACCGAACAGATACAGCGCGGGATAGACGCAATAAACGCCAAGATCCATCAAAGCGCCGGTCTCGAGCGCGGGGTTAAAGATATTCGGCAGGCTGCCCGCAAGGTACGCATCGTACTTTGAAGAGCGCTGGCAGAAATCAATCTTCGCCACGGAAATATCGCCGATCTTTTTTAAGGCTTCTTCCAAAAGCTTTCTCTGCGGCAGGTGCATGAACATGATGGCTTCAAGGTAGATGAGCCCACGCTCTTTTGCAAGCGCCTGCAACTCTGCTACGTCTTTTGCGTGGGCGGAAAGCGGCTTTTCGCAAATGACGTGCTTGCCGTGCTCCAGAAAAACACGTGCCTGCTCAATATGCAGCTTGTTCGGGCTTGCGATATACACCGCGTCGATTTTGTCTGTTGCGGCCATTTCTTCGAGGTCGGTAAAGACGGTTTTAACGCCGTAAGGCGCAGCAAAAGCCAGACCTTTCTCTTTTGTGCGGGAGTAAACGGCGGTGAGCTGCCACAGGCCGCTGTCCAAAGCGCCGTCTACGTAGCTGTTCGCGATCCAGCCGGTGCCGATTGTTCCAAATCGCAGCATAGTTTCAGATTCCTTTTCCATTATTCAACGAGCTCGGCGATGGACTTGACGATCTCGACGATGGTCTCCATCTCTTCCAGAACGGCAAATTCGTTTCTGCCGTGCGCAAGCTCGCCGCCGGTGCAGAGGTTCGGGCAGGGCAGACCCATAAAGGACAGGCGTGCGCCGTCTGTGCCGCCGCGAATGGGGGTGGTGACCGGCTCTACGCCGTTTTTGCGCATGGCGGCGCGGGCAACGTCGAGGATCTCCTGATGCGGCAGGATCATTTCTTTCATGTTGGAGTATGCGTCCTTCAGTGTGACCTTGACGAGCTCTAAGCCGTACTTGCGGTTGATGAACTCGGCCGCGAGGTTGAATTTATCCTTTCTCGCTTCCAGAAGGTCGCGGTCGTGGTCGCGGATGATGTAGTGCAGGTGAGCGTGCTCTACGTCGCCCTCCATATTGTTGAGATGCGCAAAGCCTTCGTAGCCCTCGGTGTTTTCCGGCACTTCGCGGCTCGGCAGCAGGGAAGCGAACTCCATGGCGACGCGGCTTGCGTTGATCATCTTGTTCTTTGCGCTGCCCGGATGCACGCTTCTGCCGGTAATCTCCACATCGGCGGAGGTGCCGTTGAAGTTTTCATAATCGAGGCCGCCAAGCTCGCCGCCGTCGAGCGTGTAGGCGAAATCGCAGCCGAAGCCCTTGACGTCGAACTTATCCGGGCCTGCGCCGATTTCCTCGTCCGGGGTAAATGCGATATGGATTTCGCCGTGGGGGAGGTTGTTTTTGATGATGTCTTCCGCAGCTTGCATGATCTCGGCTACGCCTGCCTTGTCGTCTGCGCCGAGCAAGGTGGTACCGTCGGTAACGATAAGCGTTTTACCCTTGAATTTTTTGAGAATCGGGAAATTTTCAACATCGGTGACGATGCCAAGCTCTTTGTTGAGGACAATGTCTTCGCCGTCGTAATTTTCAATGACGCGGGCTTTGACGTTTGCGCCGGAGACTTCTTCTGCGGTATCCATGTGCGCGATGAAACCGACGACGTTCTTCTTTTCGCAGTTTGCGGGAATGGTGCCGTAAACATAACCCCACTCGTCCATGTGTGCGTCTTCAATGCCCATGGAGACCATTTCATCGGCAAGGTGCTGTGCGAGCAGCTTTTGCTTCATGGTGGAGGGCATGGTGGTGCTGGAAGAATCGGACTGGGTGTCGTAGCTTACGTAATCCAGAAATTTTTCTTTAACGGACATTTTCAATCACTCCTTAAGTTCTTGTGCAGCTATGCAGGACACAGATGCGCAAAATTCATTTTCATTGTACACCTTTCTAAGTTGTATTGCAAGCGGGGGAACAAAAAAGCTCTGTTTTTCTTGCCCGTGCTAAAATGATATGATTCGAAAAAGAAGAGAAGTTAATTTCAAAGTGGTATAACATGTGATACGGCATCTCTCGTTAGGGGCATAAGAAAAGGCTCCGTGCCGAAAAGACACGAAGCCCAAACTTTAAATCAGGTTTTTAGATATAGGGGGGATCAGACCTCAGCCCAATACTTCTTGAGGTTTGCAAGGCCGATGCGCAGTGCATCAAAGACCGGCTCCATGCCCTCAAACTCGATGGAGATGCAGTCGTCATAGCCTGCACGCTTCAGCTGATACATGCACTGCTTGATCGGTACATTGCCATGGCCGACAATGGTGCCGCGCAGGTACTTGCCGCCGCGGGAACGGAAGCTGCCTTCGCCCGGATCGGCATCCGTGAACGGCTTTACGATGAAGTCCTTTGCATGGACATAGTATGCATACGGCGCAACTCTTGCAAATGCGGAAGCCGGGTCCTCATCTGCGCAGAGGAAGTTGCCCATATCGGTAAGGAGGCCGAAGTTTTTGTTGTCGACCGCTGCGTAGAGCTTCTCGACACGCTCGGAATCCTGCACATAGAAGCCGTGGTTTTCGACCATGGTGCGGATGCCGAACTGTGCAGCGTACTCCGTGATTTCCTTGCAGGCCTTTGTGAGGCGCGGGAGCATTGTATCAAACGGGCAGAAGTCACCGGAGTTGCGTGCATAGCCAATGGCTGCATCGTGGCGCATACGGGTGACACCGAGGACGTGTGCGATGTCGACGTAATCCTTGACGCGAGCAATCTCTTTATCGAGGTCGCCGTCGCTGCCGGTGATGAAGTCGCAGCTCATGACGAGTGCGGAAATCTCAAGGCCGACGCGCTCGCATTCCTTGCGGAGCTCTTCGGCGTGGGCGAGACGCTCTTCCTTGGTGCCGGTGCCGAAATCGGTGAAATCGACAAATTCAATGGCATCAAAGCCGAGTTCCTTGGTTTTCGCGATCAGCTCAAACGGAGTAGCCTCGCCGGAGCGGATCTTCTGCATGTAGCTGTACATACTGACGGAAAATTTCATGTGGGTCAATCCTTTCAATACAATCCTTTTTATTAAAACGTCTCTTTTGACGTTTTGTGCGAATTTAGTCGCCGAAGGAAATGCCGATCTCACGGGCAGCGAGGATTTCTTCGCAATCGACCGGGACGGTTTTCAGCTTGCCCGCAACCTCGCTGAGCGGCACCGGGACGATCTTGCCGTTGACAAGGCCGACCATGTTGCCGTAGTTCTTCTCGCGGATGAGCATTGCGGCTGCCGCGCCGAAGCGTGTAGAGAGCACGCGGTCGTAGGCGCACGGGCTGCCGCCGCGCTGGAAGTGACCCGGTACGCAGACACGGATCTCGTTATCCACACGGGAGGCAAGCTCGTCTGCAAGGCGGTACACGATGGACGGGTACTTCATTTCGGCACGCGCCTTTTTGAAGTCCTTCTTCTTCATGGCGGCTTCTTCCTTGGATAGCGCACCCTCGGCTACGGCGAGAATGGAGAACTTCTTGCCGTTTGCGATTCTATTATCCAATGTTTTTGCGATTTTGTCAATATCATACGGAATCTCCGGCAGCAAAATCACATCTGCACCGCCCGCGATGCCGGCATAAAGCGGCAGCCAGCCGACCTTGTGACCCATGATCTCCACGCAGAAAATGCGGCCGTGGGAGGTGGCGGTGGTGTGAATGCAGTCGAGGACATTCGTCGCAATCTCCACAGAGCTGTGGAAGCCAAATGTCATATCGGTGCCCCAGACGTCGTTGTCGATGGTCTTTGGCAGGGAGACGACATTGAGGCCTTCCTCGCGCAGAAGGTTTGCGGTTTTCTGTGTACCGTTGCCACCGAGGATGACGAGGCAGTCGAGCTTCATCTTCTTGTAGTTATCCTTCATGTTCTTGACTTTATCGACGCTGTTTTCATCGATGACGCGCATGAGCTTAAACGGCTGGCGGGAGGTACCCAAAATGGTACCGCCGAGCGTTAAGATGCCGGAGAAATCTTCCGGTTTCATCAGCTTGTATTCGCCGAAAATAAGACCTTTATAGCCGTCTTTGATGCCGTAAATCTCTACGTCGTTGCCGAATTCTTCGTAAAGCGACTTTGCAACGCCGCGAATGGAGGCGTTGAGGCCCTGACAGTCGCCGCCGCTTGTTAAAATACCGATTCTTTTCATCGTTCCTCAACCTTTCGTTGTGGTGTGCGGACAGCAAAACGCGCCGAAGTCCGCTCAATTTATTCTATTATAATCTTTTATTTACAACTATGCAAGCTTTATTCTTCCGCGGAGTGAATCGGGATCAAAACGCTGTCCTTTTCGATGGACTGCAGCTCTTTCAGACGCGCCTGTGCTTCGTGGTAGAATGTAAGCTGCGAGCTGATTTTCTTCTTGCCGCGCAGGTCAACGTGCTCGTAGCTTGTATCACTCTGCATGAAACGTGCGTTTGTGGTGTCGCTCAGCATGGTATCGAGAATGCCGAAGGCGCGGGCCTTCTGTGTTTCGTCCTCGATGGGGAAAACAAGTTCCACGCGGCGGTCGAGATTGCGGGGCATCCAGTCCGCGCTGCCCATGTAAATGCGCGGGTTGCCGGCATTTTCAAAGCGGAAGATACGGCTGTGCTCCAGAAGCTGACCGACAATGCTCATGACAGTGATGTTCTCGCTGACGCCTTCGATGCCCGGAATGAGGCAGCAGATGCCGCGCACGATAAGCTGCACGCGCACACCGGCCTTGGAGGCTTCATAGAGAAGCTCGATGATCTTCGGGTCAACGAGGGAGTTGACTTTGACCGTGATGCCGCTGGGCAAACCCTTTTTGGCGTTTTCGGTCTCCTGACGGATCATGTACTCAAAGAAGCTGCGCATGCCGTGCGGCGCAACGATGAAGTGCTTGTACTCCGGCGGACGGGAATAGCCGGTGATGACATTGAAAAGGGAGGACGCGTCTGCGCCGAACTGCTCGTTGCAGGTGAACAGGCCAAGGTCGGTATAAATTTTCGCGGTGGAGTCGTTGTAGTTGCCGGTGCCGAGGTGCAGGTAGCGGCGGATGCCGTCTTCCTCGCGGCGGACAACAAGCGCGATTTTGCAGTGGGTCTTGAGGCCGGTCAGACCGTAAATGACGTGGCAGCCGGCTTTTTCGAGCTTCTTTGCCCAGTTGATGTTGTTTTCTTCGTCAAAGCGCGCTTTCAGCTCGACAAGCACCGTGACTTGTTTGCCGTTTTCGGCGGCTTTGATGAGCGACGCGATGATGGGCGAGTTGCCGCTGACGCGGTAGAGTGTCTGCTTGATGGCGAGTACGTTTTCGTCTTCTGCGGCTTGTGCGATGAACTGCACGACACAGTCGAATGTCTCATATGGATGGTGAACAAGGCGGTCGCCCTCACGGATGGCCCTGAAAATATCGGTGTAGCCGAAGAAATCGCCCGGGGGTGTGGTGGGACGAATGGGCGCAAAACAGAGCTTTTCGCAGCCCGGGATATTTGCAAATTTCGAGAAGAACGTGAGGTCAATGGGTCCCTGCACCTCGTAGATGCCGCTTTCATTGATGTTCAGCGCTTTTATGAGAAATTTGCGGGTATCTTCATCGGTGTGCTGCAAGAGCTCCAAGCGCACGGGACGGCCGCGCTTACGACGCTTGATGGACTTTTCAATCTCATACATAAAGTCGTCCGCTTCTTCGTCGATGGTGAGATCAGAGTTGCGTGTGATGCGGAACGGGCACACGGCTTTAATCTCGTGCAGTTCGAAAAGCTCCTCAAGATAATCGGTGATGATGTCCTCGAGCAGGATGAAGCAGCGTGTATCGCCGTCTGCGGGCAGCTCCGTAAAGCGCGGCAGAATGGACGGCACCTGCACGACGGCAAAGCACTTTTCACCCTTGTTTTCCTTGGAAGAAAGGCGCACGGCGAGGTTCAGACTTTTATTTGCGAGCATCGGGAACGGACGGCTGCTGTCTACGGCGAGCGGCGTCAGCACGGGGAACAGCACGCGATGAAAATACTCGTCCGTAAAGGCTCTTTGCTCGTGCGTGAGCTTTTCCGGTGTGCGGAACTCGATTTCCGCCTGCTTTTTGAGGACCGGCAAAATAGAGCGGTATAGGCAGGAATACTGCTTTTCCATAAAGGCGTGCGTTTTTTTATCGAGCGCCGAGAGAAGCTCCTTCGGTGTCATGCCGGAATCATCCGGCTTTGTGTAGTTTGAGGCGATCTGGCTTTTTACACCGGCCACGCGCACCATGAAGAATTCATCAAGGTTGGAGCCGGTGATGGCAAGGAAGCGCAAACGCTCCATGAGGGGGTTATCTTTCTTTTGGGCTTCTTCCAAAACGCGCGCGTTGAAGTCCATCCAGCTCAGCTCGCGGTTATAATAGTAATTCTTTTTATCAGACATGGTTTCCGTCCTTTCGTTATTTCAGCAGCTCGCTTTTGATTTGCAGCTCGGGGCTGAGACCGAATACTTCCTTAAAGAGACCGGCGCATTCCTCAAACGCCCATTTTTCGAGCAGGGCACTGCCGGAAGCGACGGCTTTGATCTCCAGCTTTTCGTTTGTAATGCGGATTTTACTGATGCGCAGCTTACGGCGCTTCGATTTATCGAGCGCGTTTGCAAGGCGGAAGATGGCAACGAGCTTTAAGATTTCCAAACGGCGTTCTTCCGTCATCGGGATTGCACCTGCATCGGCAACATTCGGCATGGTGAACTCATCGCTGCCGGCGACGAATGCCGTGAGCAGAATTTGTTCGTGCGTGAGGCCGAAAATGTCGAGATCTTTAATGAGGTCGAATGAGCACTGGTTCGGCATGCGCACGTTGATGTATTGACCGCAGCTGTGCAGAATGGACGCGAGCTGCAAAATGATTTTTTTGTCACTTGACAGACCGTGCAGGTTTTTGAATTTGTCGAAAAGCGTGCATGCAAACTCTGAAATAGCGTCGGAATGTGCGCCGTGGCAGTTGTATTTTGCCGCGATGCGTTTTGCGGAAACAATGGCGCTTTCGTTTGTTTGCGCAATGTATTCTTTTTGCGCGCCCGGCACGAGCATATGGCGTGTGATGGCATCGCAAATATCGATATCCGGGCAAATGATCTTCTGCACGCCGTCCGAAAGGCGCAGCATGCCGGTATATATAGAAAGCGCTGTGTAGAGAATTTCGGCAAGCTCCTCGGAAATGTTGTAGCGGCGCGCGATGGCAGAATGGGACATCATGCGGATTTCCTTATACGCCGCGTGCATTTTCTTTGCAGAGATGGTGTAAAGGTCGCCGCTTTTTTCGGCGCCGCACACGGAGGCGACAAGCTCCAGATCGGAACCCGTCAAAATGATGCTGCGAATGTCTTTTTTCGGAATATCGACGCGGTTTAAAATGATGTCGAGATATTCTTCGACCGCGGGGTAAAAATCGTCGCACTCGCGGCTGAGCGCACCGAGGGCATCGTGCAGCTTTAAGGAGCCGATGGGGATGTTCTGCGAGGTGCAGATTGCCTTGCCGTCGTACAGCGCAACACCGATGCTGCCCGTGCCGACATACGCGATGAGCGCGTCTTTCATCTCGATCTTGCTTTCTTCTTTTAAAAGCCGGATAATCTCGGAGCAGATGAGCGCTTTTTCTTCGCTGTATTCCAGAATTTCCAAGTGCAGATTGTTGTGAATTTTGAGTTGATCGATGACGAACGAGCGGTTTTCCGCCTCGCGCATCACGGTGGAGGAGACCACGCGCACGTTTTTGCAGTTGTAACCCTCCAGCGCCGTTGTGAATTTTGTGAGGATAGAGGAGAGTTGACGCAGGCTTTCAAAGCTGATGCGTCCCGTGGTGAAGACCTCGTGGCCGAAGAACACAGGGTATTCGAGAGAATCCAGCATTTCAATCTCGCCGTGCTTTAACTGCGAAACACGCATGCGCACCGCACTGGAGCCGATCTCGATGACCGCAGCCGGCCCGCTCGAAAGTTTTTTATTCAATATGAGCACCGCCTTTCAATGTAGAGCAACTAAATCGGAGCGCCGCCGAAAGCGGGCCCGCAAGAATTCTTGAGATATTTACTTTATTATAGCAAACCCGAGAGGAAAAAGCACCCTGTTTTCGCCGAATTTTACATAAAATATACGTGAGCCATACAATTGTATGAGAAAGATACAGCCTGCTATATAGTTTTAATATATAAATGTGCAAATATTTCGCACAATATTGCCTAAAAGGAAATAAAATGAAATTTTTTTGAAAAAACACTTGCATTTTTGAAAGACATGCGCTATAATAATATCCGTCGCTTGGAGAGGTATTCTAATGGTAAGGAGCCACATTGGAAATGTGGTGTGCCGCAAGGCATTGTGCGTTCGAGTCGCATCCTCTCCGCCAGTACCCGGATAACGGAAGTTATCCGGGTTTTTCTTTTATCCGCATTGCTTTTTGATAACGCAGACTATATACTATTATATAGTGGAAAAGAAGCAAGAGCAATATGCCCAAACGTTTAAATTTGGAGGAGTACACATGACATACGAAAACCCAATTCTGCCGGGTTTTTACCCGGACCCGAGCATTTGCCGCGTAGGTGAAGACTATTATCTTGTCAACAGCTCGTTTGAGTTTTTTCCGGGCGTGCCGCTTTGGCATAGCCGTGACCTGCTGCATTGGGAGCAGCTTGGCTATGTTTTGACGCGCGAAAGCCAGTTGCCGCTGGTGGACTGCCGCACCTCCGGCGGTATTTTTGCGCCGACGATCCGCTACCACGACGGCCGATTCTATATGATCACGACGAATGTGACAGGCGGCGGCAATTTTTTTGTGTGGACAGATGACATCCGCGGCGAGTGGTCCGACCCGATCTGGATCGACCATCAGGGCATTGACCCGTCTTTGTTCTGGGATGCGGACGGCAAGGTGTATTACACCGGTACACATACGGACGAAAACGGCAACAACTGCATCGGACAGTTTGAGATTGATCTTGAGACCGGTGCAAAGCTGAGCGAGACAAAGTGCATTTGGTACGGTACCGGCGGCAAATGCCCGGAGGGACCGCACATGTACCGCATCGGCAATTGGTATTACTTGATGATTGCCGAGGGCGGTACGGAGTACGGCCACATGGAGACCATTGCGCGCAGTAGAAGCGTGTGGGGCCCGTTCGAATCTTGTCCGCACAACCCAATCCTCACGCACCGCAATGCACACCGCGTGGAGTTTCAGGCGCTCGGACATGCCGACCTTGTAGAGACGCCGGAGGGTAAGTGGTGGATGGTGTTTCACGGCATTCGCCCGTCTGTTTTTATGCTGCATCACACCGGACGCGAGACGATGATTGCGCCGGTTACATGGGATGAGAACGGCTGGCCGGTCGTATACGGTGGCAAGGAGATTCAGCCCATCATGACGGCAGAGGGCGAAGGAGACGTGCGTGTTGCGCGCAGTTGGCACGATGATTTCAACACAGCTGCACCTGCACCGCGCTGGAGCTATCTGCGCACACCCGACCGCATGAAGTATACATTTGATAAGAGCGGCGTTACACTGCGCGGCAGTGAGGCGACGCTTGACGAGCTGAAGACGGTCACATTCTTCGGTGTGCGCCAACAGCAGTTTGGTTTGAACTATACGACTGAAATGACGCTTTCTGGCAACGGCAAAGCGGGCATGACGGTTTTCCACACGAACGAGCATCACTATGAGCTGTTTGCCGAGCGTAAAAACGGCGGTATGGAGGTCACGCTGCGCCGCCGCGTGGTTGATATGCTGATCGAGAGCGAGTCGGTGTTCTTCCCGGAAACGGACATGCTGACGCTGTGCATCAAGGCCAACCGCCTGCGCTATACGTTCCTTGCGGGTAAAGCCGGGGAAGAGATGAAAGAGATCGGCACCGGCAGCACGCAGTTGCTTTCCACAGAGTGCATGAACTGCACGTTTACGGGCTGCTTTGTGGGCCTTACGGCGCAGGGGGACTGCGAAGCAAAGTACCGTTATTTTGACGTTTCTGTGCCCGCAAACGAATAAAATTCGAAATAATTAAAAAAACACTTGCTTTTTCCACCGGTTTAACGTATAATAAATTTTGTTAAGCCGGTGTGTTGGAATTGGCAGACGAGACGGACTCAAAATCCGTTGATGGCAACATCGTGCGGGTTCGACCCCCGCCACCGGCACCACACTGAGATCCCAAACTTCTTAGAAATGAGAGGTTTGGGATTTTTTATTTTATCCGGCAGTATAAATAAAAGCGGCGCCGAGAAATTTCTTGAAAACAAAATACACGAATGTGAAAAAGGCGCAGTTGGTAGGATATGCCCCCTAATACTGGACACCCAGTATTGGGGGTATATCCGTATGAAAAACCGAACTGCGCGTTTTTCTGGTTTTAGGGGGGGATGTTTTTTTTGATGGATTTAAAGTGGAGCATAGAAATTTAGCTTTATCTCATAGCATTGAAACTTTATAAAAAATACATATAAAAGCAAAGCTTAGATGCGCCTGTGAATTCAAAGAGCAATATTAGGTGAATGATAATCATGCAGGATTTAAATGAAATTCAAATATTTGGCAAATAGAAGTGATTTTTGTTTCAACTTTGATTCATCTTATTTTAAGAGGCTGGATAGTATTTTAAAAAATACATGCAAATTAATTACACACATTAAGGCAGTAATCTGAAAATGCAGCGCGCGGCAGGAAACACACGGTTTAATGGCAAAAAATATAGAATTAAAATCTCAATTAAGTAAATAGGTGAATTTGAGTAATGGAACAAAATATAGGGAGTTAATGCCGAAAAACACAAAATTAAGTTGAACTTTGTCAAGCCGGTCAAACTTACCAAAAAAATCGGGGGGGGGTCGCATGTTTGCACATAAAAGTTAATACGCATAGCGGGAATACACTTGATTTTCTCGTCGAAATATAGTCGAAATATAGTAGAATAAGGATGAATTTGTGCAACTGATTTTCTTCCCTTCGTTGATGGGAAAACGAATGTATTCCTTTTATATATGGGGTGTTCGCAGATGTGCAGAAAAAAGAAAATTTGGAATGGGGAAAACAAGTGGGTAATAACAGAGAAAACGAAACTGAGATTGATCTGCTGCAGCTTGCAAAAGCCCTGTGGCACAAAGCATGGGCCATTGTGCTTGTGACGCTTATCACGGCCGCTATGGCATTTGCGGGCACAAAGCTCTTCATCACACCGCTTTATACGGCGAGCGCCATGATGTATGTGAACAACAGTTCCATTTCCGTCGGAAGCACGCAGGTGAACCTGAGTGACTTAACCGCAGCGCAGAGCCTTGTTGAGACCTACATGGTTATTTTGAAGACCCGCGGCACACTGGAGGAGGTCATTAAGGAAGCAAATCTGCCGTATGATTACGAGCAGCTTTCCGGTATGATCGAAGCCGGCGCTGTGAACTCCACGGAGGTCTTTTCCATCTCTGTGACGAGCGCGAGTCCGGAAGAAGCTGAGAAGATTGCGAACACGATTGCAGAGCTGCTGCCGAACCGCATTGCGGACATCGTAGAGGGTAGTTCCGTGCGCATCGTTGATTACGCTGTGGTGCCGTCCAAGAAAACTTCGCCGAGTCTTTCTAAAAACACGATGCTCGGTGCAATGCTTGGCTTTGTGTTGAGCTGTGGTGTGTTTACTGTTCTGTATCTTCTGGACGATGTTGTGCACAACGAAGATTACGTACGTGTGACGTTTGACCTGCCGCTGCTGGCGGTGGTGCCGGATCTGACGGAGAAGAATTCGAAAAGCAACTATTACTATTATAGAGATGACAGCAAAGGTGGGAAGGAGGAAACCGCATGAGAAAATATAGGAATGCAGCTTCCGACTACGAGTACGGCGCAATGCTCGGTGAAAACCTAAACTTTGCAGCTTCCGAAGCATACAAGCTTCTGCGTACAAACCTTGACTTTGCGCTTTCCGATGAGCAGAAATGCCGAATTATCGGAATAACGAGTTCTGTGCGCGGCGAGGGCAAAAGCACCACCACACTGAACCTTGCGTATTCCATTGCGGAAGCCGGCAAGCTTGTGCTTGTTATTGAGGCGGATATGCGCCTGCCTACGTACACAAAGCGTCTGAACATTCAGACAAAGAAGGGTATTTCCAACCTGCTTGCAGGCCAGTGTACGGGCGCGGATGTGCTCAGCCGCTGCGAGCTGCACAAGAACATGTGGGTAATTCCCGCAGGCGATATTCCGCCGAACCCGTCTGAGCTGCTTGGCTCCGAGCAGATGCGCATTACACTGGATGTTCTGAGTCGTGATTTCGATTATATCCTGTTGGATCTTCCGCCTGTAACGGCTGTTTCCGATCCGCTCGTTGTATCGAAGCTCATGAACGGCATGCTGCTTGTTGTGCGCCAGAATTACGCTACACGCCGTTCAGTCGCAGAAACCGTGCGCCAGCTGCACTTTGCGGAAGCAAAGATCTTGGGCTTCGTGATGACGAACGCAGCGTTGGAGGGAAAGAAAAAATACTATAAAAATTACAACTATGGCTACGACTATGGCTACGGCTACGGTGAGAAAAATAAGACCGGAAACGGAAAAGAGAAATAACGCATGCTCGATATTCATTCCCATATTCTGCCGAAGATGGATGACGGCAGCAGCAGTGTGGAGGAGAGCCTGAAGCTTTTGCGGACCTCCGCAGAGCAGGGCATCACCGAAATCGCTGCAACGCCGCATTTTTACGCTTCGCAGTACAGCCCGCAGAAGTTTTTGGAGCGGCGGGCTGCCTGTGCCGCGCGGCTGCAGGAAGCTTTAACGCCGGATTTGCCGCGTGTTTATCTTGGCGCAGAGGTTTGTTACTTTGACGGCGTCAGCCGTATTGACGAACTGGAAGCGCTATGGATACAAAACACGAACATACTGCTGCTTGAAATGCCTTTTGCAAAGTGGAGCCGCCGCATGGCTGATGAAGTGGCCGAGATTCAAAACCGACGGGACACACAGGTGTTATTGGCACACATTGAGCGCTACCTGCCGTTTCACAACAGTGACGCATTGCAGTCGTTACGGGCGCAGGGCGTGAAAATGCAGTGCAACGCTTTGTTCTTTTTAAGCTGGAGGACAAAGCGAAAAGCAGTGAAGATGCTGCAGCGCGGCGAGATTGATGTGCTGGGCTCCGACTGCCACAACATGACTACAAGACCTCCGAGACTCGGAGAAGCAATACAAGTGATTCAAAAGTCCGTTGAGCGCGATGTGTGGCGCGAATTTCAACGAAACCTGCCGGATCTTTCAGGAAAGGGGGAACGCCTGTGAAACAGCGCGCACTGATCATTTTGGTCGCGATACTGGGCGCTACCTGCATTGTGCTCGGTATTTTTCTGCTTCGCGGCGGAAAACGGCCGGAAACGGCAGACCCCACACCAGAAGCCACGGCTACACCGACAGCAACGCCGGAAGCGGAATCTTCCGCATCCACAGATTCCGCAGTGCCGTATGTGAGTCCGATTGACTTTGCGTCACTTCAGGAAGAAAACCCGGATATTTACGCTTGGCTGCGCATTCCGGGTACAGAGTTTGATTTTCCGATCTTGCAGCGCGTGGGGGACGATGATTACTACTTGACGCACGACAGCGACGGAAACGATAACTCCATGGGTGCAATCTTTTCCGAAAGCTCTTATAACGACGGAAAAATGGACGACCCCGCTACGGTGCTTTACGGACACCAGATGCTTGCCGGCACGATGTTCGGCAAGCTGCAGCAGGTCTATTCCGAATCGAATGCGCTGACGGAGCACGGCGATATCACCGTGTATCTGCCGGAAAAGGAAATGCACTACAAGGTGTTTGCAGCTGTGCCATATGATAACCGCCACATTTTGTACACGTATGATTTCACGAGCAAGCGCCGATACAATGCGTTTTTGAACAGCATTTTCGATGTGCGTGAGATCGGTGCGCAGCACAGTACAGATGTGTCTGTTACTCCAGAGGATAAATTGCTTATCTTGTCCACCTGCCTGCAGGGCAATTCACACAGACGATTTCTCGTCGTTGCAAAATGCGTCGATGAGGTCGAATAATAAATGGTGTCTAACCACCCGTTTAGGAAAGGAAGTTTTAACCATGAAGAAAATCGTAGTAATCTTATCGGCAATCCTGCTGGTAGTTGCTCTTGCTGTGCCGTCTTTTGCTGCTGGCTTTACCCCTAGCGTTGAGCAGAAGGGTGCACCGACAGTTGTTTCCGCAACGGATGCCGACGGTAACGCGTTTGCAGACGGCGAAGTTATTGTAACTCCGGTTTCCGCTGCAGACAGCGCTGATGCGGCTATTGCAGACGGCTTGAAGGCTGCTTACGAGCAGATTAAGGCTGCTGCAACGCTCACCGACATCGCACCGTCCATCGGCGATTACCTGAAGGAGATCGGCAGCGAGGCTTCTGTTGAGGATCTCGTTGTTCGTGACCTGTTCGACGTTTCCGTCACGGGTGCCGCAGCAGAGAGTAGCCCTATCACCGTTCGCTTCAATCTGGGTCTTTCCCAGTCTGCAACGCTGATCGTTCTGCACAACTATGAGGGCTCCAACTGGGAGATCATCCCGAAGGATCGCGTAAAGCAGAATGCTGACGGTACGGTCGACGTAACGTTTGACAGCTTCTCCCCGGTCGCTTTTGTTGTAGACAAACAGGAAACTGCTGACACAACGACGCCGAGCACCAAAGCTCCGTCTTCTCCGCAGACCAGTGACAACGGCGTTCTGCGTGTAGCAGGCGTTGCTGCTCTGGGCCTCGGATGTGCAGCTGTGATCGGCTCTGTTGTTGCTTCTAAGAAGCGTAAGGGCTAATTTATGAAGCTGCGGGTAAATATGCGCGTCTTAAAAGGCATGGCAATCGGGTTATCCGTCCTCATGCTTTTGATGGCAGCCGCTCTTTTACTCCGGAATTTGGATGAAAATCAGGGACAGGATACTGCCCCTGATGTTTCCTCAAACGCAGAGGGAAGCAGTTCCTCTGCGCTTGAGGAAGCCGGAGATACGCGGGAGCTGACGTATTATAACGGCGGGTGGTATGCGCGCCGCAATGATCTTGAGACCGTACTGCTGATGGGTCTCGATAAATATGCGGAGACAGAAGAAAGCAACTATTTAAATAATGAACAGTCTGACTTTCTGATGCTGCTTGTGATTAACAAAGAGACCGGCGCTTGCACGCCGATCCAGCTGAACCGCGATACGATGACGAAGATCCAGATTTTGGGCGTTCGGGGCGATGTGGCCGGTACATTTACCGGTCAGCTTGCGTTGGCGCATACATACGGTTCGGGTGAGCGGGACAGCTGTCTGAACACGGCAGAGGCTGTTTCCAATCTGCTGTATGGCGTTGGTATTGACCACTACATCTCCATTACAATGGATGGTGTGGCAATTTTAAATGATCTGGTCGGTGGCGTCGAGGTGGAAGTGATGGATGATTTTTCCTCCATTGACTCAACGCTTGTACAAGGCGAGACCGTAACATTAATGGGTAATCATGCACTAACTTATGTGCGCACACGTGGCGGGCTAGAGGATAGCTCTAATCTGCACAGAATGGAGCGCCAGCGCCAGTACCTTATAGCACTGCAAAAGAAGCTAACCGAAAAAGCCGACAGCGATGCGTGGTTCGCTACGAATGCGATTCTGCAGGTCAGCGATTATCTTACTTCCGACTGCACAGCTGAAAAGCTTTCTAAAATCGCGGACTTACTCAGTAAAAGCGATGTTTCCGAGATCCGCACCATAGACGGTGAAACTAAGGTAGGGCAGGAATACATGGAATTCTATCCCGATGAAGACGCCTTGCAGGCGCTTGTGATGAATGTTTTCTATGAAAAAGTGAAAAAGTGATATTTAAAATAATTGAGGGATTTGATATTGAACGAATAAAGGAGAGGTTTCATGTCCAAGTTCAAACACGATTTGCTTTTGCGGCTGATTAAGCTTTGGAGTCTGAAAAATGAGTAAAGGGGAAAGAAAGTATGTATCGAAAAGATTCTACAGGATGGATAAAACATGTGGATTTTATCATCTTGGACTTGATCTGCTTGCAGGTGGCGTTCGTTCTGGCGTATGCGTTAAGCGGATACGGAGCTAATCCATATCGGCTAATTCTTTACAGGAGTATGGCTGTCTTTATGGAAGTAGCAGATTTGGTAGTGCTGTTTGCAATGGGAACATTAAAAAACGTTTTGAAAAGAGGGTACTATAAAGATTTTGTTGTAACTGCACAGCATGGAGTAATTCTTGGAGCATGTTTATTGCTTTATTTGTTTATGCTTCAGGAAGGACATGCATATTCCAGACTGGCATTGATACTGAATATCGTTATCTATATTCTACTTACTTATCTGGTACGAGAGCTGTGGAAACATTTGCTTAGAAAGGAAATGGAAGATGGTGAAAATCGTTCCTTGCTTCTTGTTGTTTCAGCAGATGTAGTGAGTGCAGTAGTAGAGAGCATGAAAGAGCATAATTATGCCCGGTATAAGATTGCTGGAATTGCTGTTATAGATAAGGAAATGACAGGAAAGTATATTAATGGTGTGAAAGTAGTGGCAAATATGGAAAATGCTGCCGAATATGTCTGCAAAGAATGGATTGATGAAGTTCTGATTGTGACATCCGGTGTAGTTCCATATCCAAAAGAACTGATTGAGCAGTTTACGGAAACCGGAGTAACAGTACATCTAAAGCTTGCAAAGGTACAAAGCGTGCCGGGGAAAAAGCAGTTTGTAGAAAAAGTCGGAGATTATACAGTACTGACTACCAGTATTAACTATGCATCTACAAGAGATTTGATGCTGAAACGTCTGGTGGATATTGCCGGAGGTTTGGTAGGATGCTTGATTACTGGAATCTTGTTTATATTTGTTGCTCCAGCAATTTACATAGCATCACCAGGACCGATTTTCTTTGCACAGGAACGTGTAGGAAAGAATGGAAAGAGATTTAAAATGTATAAGTTCCGAAGCATGTATATGGATGCAGAAGAACGTAAGGCTGAACTGATGAAAGATAACAAACTGGGTGATGAAAAGATGTTCAAATTGGATTTTGACCCACGAGTTATTGGAAATAAGATTCTTCCAGATGGAACACATAAGACTGGTATTGGGGAGTTTACCAGAAGAACAAGCATTGACGAATTTCCGCAGTTTTTTAACGTGTTGAAAGGCGATATGTCAATAATTGGAACCAGGCCACCTTTGGTTTCAGAAACAAATTTTTATGAGCTACACCATCGTGCAAGACTTGCGATTAAGCCAGGAATAACCGGTATGTGGCAGGTAAGCGGACGAAGTGATATTACCGATTTTGAAGAAGTCGTTCGTCTTGATAAAGAGTATATCACAAATTGGAATATTGGGCTAGATATAAAAATACTTTTTAAAACAGTAATGGTAGTTCTGAAAAAAGATGGCTCTATGTAAAAAGAAAAAAATATGTGCTTTGATCTTTGAAAGGTTGGGGCACAGGAAAATGGATAAGTTATAAGTATAAATATCGGATAGAAATTAGAATACATGCAAAAACGGAGGGATAAAAATGTAAAAAAATTATATGATTGCAGTTGCTGGAACTGGGGCTAGAGATATAATACGCGGCTGTCATAATAGGGGGTACGGCAGAGAATGAAAGGCTCCGCTACCCGAAGTTCATATTTTCTTACCCGAAGAATGAACGACTGATCTTTTTGGGTGGCAGAAATGCTGCACAGGAAGAAATCTCGACCATGAGGGTGGGGTGACAGCCAGCGGACAGGTGCACGAGCCTATCCGCTCTTTGTGTTGGCCGAGATATTGATGAAGAAATTGAGTGGGATTGTGGGAAAGATTTATGAGTAAGAAACTTGCGATTGCGATGTTCGGACAGAAGCGATTATCGAGAGAAGGCGGAGTAGAAATCGTTGTCAAAGAGCTCTGCACCCGAATGGCACAGAATGGTTGTGACGTTACCTGCTACAACAGAGCAGGCCATCATGTGAGCGGTGCAGAATATGATGATGCTGGTAAAACGGAGTACGAGGGGATCCGTCAGAAGTCTGTTCCGACCATTGAGAAGAAGGGACTTGCGGCGGTAAGCTCTTCCTTTTTCGCAGCACTTTATAGTGCATTTGGAAGATACGATGTGGTGCATATCCATGCAGAAGGCCCTGCCTTTTTCTGTTGGATACCAAAACTTTTTGGCAAGCGTGTAATCAACACTATCCACGGTTTGGACTGGGATCGCGAGAAGTGGCGCGGAAGCGTTGCATCCAAGTTCATTCGTGGCGGCGAAAAGAATGCCGTGAAATACGCGGACGAAATCATTGTTCTAAGTAAAGGCGTTCAGAAATATTTCATGGAAACCTACGGAAGGGAGACACATTTTATCCCTAATGGCGTGAATAGGCCGCAGATTCGGGAAGCAAGTCTGATTACAGATAAGTTCGGGCTGAAAAAAGACTCATACATATTGTTCCTCGGCCGTCTTGTGCCAGAAAAGGGGATTCGATATCTGGTTGAGGCCTTCAAGAATGTCAAGACAGATAAAAAACTGGTTATTGCAGGTGGCTCCAGTGATACGGATTCCTTTATGGAGGAATTGAAAGAACTGGCGAATGGTGACGATCGGATTCTCTTTACTGGGTTTGTGCAGGGAGCAATGCTGGATGAACTATACAGCAATGCTTACATTTACACGCTGCCGTCTGATTTGGAAGGAATGCCGCTAAGTCTACTGGAAGCAATGAGCTACGGCAACTGCTGTTTGGTTTCGGATATTCCGGAGTGCGCAGAGGTTGTGGAAGATAAGGCATTGATTTTCAAAAAGTCAAATATAGAGGACTTGCAAGAAAAACTGCAAGATGCCTGTGACCATCCTGAAATGGTTATGAAAATGAAGAAGCAGGCAGCTGACTTTATCTGCGAGAAATATAACTGGGATGAAGTTGTGAAAGAAACGATGAAACTGTACAGGAGAAAATAATAGATGAGAGTATTGATAATAAATAAATTTTTATATCCGAATGGCGGATCGGAGACGTACATATTTAAGTTGGGTGAGGCACTGGAGCAGCACGGTCATGAGGTTCAGTACTTCGGTATGGAACACGAAGGCCGCTGCGTGGGCAACCGGGTCAATGCTTATACATCTGATATGGACTTTCACGGCGGCAGCAAACTGAGCAAGCTGACCTACCCCATCAAAACTATCTACAGCAAGGAAGCACGGGTGCAGCTGCGGAAAGTGCTGGACGACTTCAAGCCGGATGTCTGTCACCTGAACAACTTTAACCACCAGTTGACTCCTTCCATCATTCTGGAAATCGTGAAGTGGCGCAAGGAAACCGGAAGAGATTGTAAGATCATCTTCACAGCACATGACTACCAGCTGGTCTGCCCGAACTACATGCTGAACAATCCGAACACGCATCAGAACTGTGAGAAGTGCCTCGGCGGCCATTTCGTGAACTGCATGAAAGGCAAGTGCATCCACGGTTCCACGGCAAAATCTGCCATCGGCATGATGGAAGCCGAGTTCTGGAAGTGGAAGGGCACCTACAAGTACATTGATACCATGATCTGCTGCTCGGAGTTCATGAAGACCAAGATGGACAGCAATCCGCTGTTTGCGACGAAGACCGTGGCAATGCACAACTTCATCGATAAGGTGGAGTGGAAAGAGACTCCGAAGAAGGATTACATCCTCTACTTCGGCCGCTTCTCGGAGGAGAAGGGTATCGGCACACTCATCAAGGTCTGTAAGGAACTGCCGGATGTGCAGTTCGTCTTCGCCGGTACTGGTCCGTTGGAAGAGACGGTAAATGGTATTAAGAACATCAAAAACGTTGGCTTCCAGAAAGGCGAGGCACTGGAGAAGCTGATCCGTGAGGCACGGTTCTCCATTTACCCGTCTGAGTGGTATGAGAACTGCCCGTTCTCCGTAATGGAATCCCAGATGTACGGCACGCCGGTGCTGGGAGCTGAGATAGGTGGTATCCCGGAGCTGATTCAGGTTGGCAAGACTGGCGAGCTGTTTGAGAGCGGTAATGGCGAAGACCTGAAGAAGAAGGTCGAGAAGCTCTGGGGTGATAAGAAGCTGTGCGAGCAGTATAGCAAGAATTGTAAGAACATCAGCTTCGATACCATCGATGAGTATTACGAGAAAATTATGAAGGTTTATAGATAAAAAGAGAGATAGAGGTATTAGAAAAATGGCTAACAATAACGAAAAGAAACTGAATGGTACTGTCATTGTTACTTACCGCTGCAACGCTCGTTGCTCCATGTGCAACCGTTATAAAGCACCTTCCAAGCCGGAAGAGGAGATCAGCATCGAAACCATCAAGAAACTGCCGAAGATGTACTTCACCAACATCACCGGCGGCGAGCCGTTCATCCGTACCGACCTGAAGGATATTGTGCGCGAATTGTACAAGAAGTCTGACCGTATCGTTATTTCCACGAACGGCTTCTTCACCGATCGTATCGTTGACCTGTGCAAGGAGTTCCCGCAGATCGGTATCCGTATCTCTATCGAGGGCCTGGAGCAGACCAACAACGAGATCCGCGGCCTGCAGAACGGCTATCAGCGTGGTTATGGCACGCTGAAGAAGCTGCGTGAGATGGGCATGAAGGACGTTGGTTTCGGTATGACCGTTCAGGACAAGAATGCTCCTGATCTGGTTCCGTTGTACAAGATCTCCAACGAGATGGGTATGGAGTTCGCAACTGCTTCTCTGCACAACAGCTTCTACTTCGTAGAGGCAAAGAACATCATCCATGACCGTCCGATGGTGGCAAAGAACTTTGAGAATCTGGTCAATGAACTGCTCCGCAGCAATAGTCCGAAGAAATGGTTCCGCGCATACTTTAACCACGGTCTGATCAACTACATCTACGGCCAGAAGCGTCTGCTGCCTTGCGATATGAGCTTCGATACCTTCTTCATCGACCCGTATGGTGATGTTATGCCTTGCAATGGCACCAAGGATAAGGAAGTCATGGGCAACCTGAACAACCAGACTTGGGATGAGCTGTGGAACAGCTCGGAGGCTGAGAAAGTTCGTGCAAAGGTTCGCTGCTGTGACCGTGACTGCTGGATGATCGGTTCTGTCAGCCCGGCTATGCACAAGTATATCTGGAAGCCTGCTACTTGGGTTCTGGTTCACAAGTTCAAGGCTCTCTTCACCAAGCATCCGTACAGCATGTATGAACTGAAGATTTGTCGTGACTATCGTGATGGCAAAGTTACGAAAGAGGAACTCGATAAGTGCAGCACCTGCGACATGAACTGCGTGATCAACAACGGTCTGAGTGAAGCATCCAAGGAACAGCTGAAGCATAAGACCGGCGAGGAAATCGTGGATGCTGATATTGCACAGCAGATGGAGAATAAATAAGGAAAACAATAACTATGATGATAACAGTTTTAACCCCTACCTTTAATCGGGGGGGGGATTACAAAGCCTCTGGGATTCACTGCAAAAGCAAACTGTAAAAGAGTTTGAGTGGCTTGTAGTTGATGACGGAAGTACTGATGGTACGAAAAATTTAATTACTCAGTTACAAGAAAAAAGTGATTTTCCAATACGATATATCTATAAGAATAATGGTGGAAAACACACTGCTTTAAATGTAGGAATACAGACCATTTGCAGCGAACTTATCTTTATAGTTGATTCGGATGACTGTGTGACAGATGATGCAGTTGAGTCGATACTGAAGATTCACAAGAAATACAGGTCACAAAACAATATCTGTGGATATGCGTTTCTCAGAGCGTTCCCTGATGGTAAAATCAATGGCAAGAAGTTTGATGTAGATGAAAGAATAGGTTCCTATATCGATGTGCGCGTAAACGGTGATGACACCGGCGCAGATAAGGCAGAGGTGTTCAAAACACATTGCTTGAAGGAGTTCCCGTTTCCTGAATACCCGAATGAGAAATTCCTTGGGGAGGATCTTGTTTGGGTCAGAATGGCTAGAAAATATGAGATGGTACATATTAATAAAGCCATTTACGTCGGAAATTATCTTGAAGATGGATTAACTAATAATCGGCGTAAGCATAATATTGCATCGCCGATAGGATGTATGCATCGAGCAGAGGAATTCATGGAGTCCGACTTAAAGACAAGATATAGAATCAAGGGTGGACTACAGTATATTGTATATGGGAGATTTGCGGGAGTCAAGGTTGTCGATTTGATTCGCAAATCAAGACATAAAGTTCTTGCAACAGTGTGCACACCGGGTGGATTGTTCTTGCATTCACGATGGAGTAAAGCACAGTAATTCGATTGATTAAGTGCCTAAATGTCTTCTGTCAGTAGATGATGGGAGATATTTAATGAAAGTACTTGTTATTAATCCGATTATGTACACATCGGAAACAAAAAATATAAAAAGAGCTGCATCAATAAAAGACACAATGATGTATGATTTTTGCTTGGCGTTCCATGAAATGGGTCATTCTGTAACGCTGGTTGGAGGAAAGCCGTTCAAGCCGACAAAAAGCGAAACATATCCATTTGAGGTGCTATGGTGGAAGTGCAAGTGTCAAAAAGTCTGCATGCCGCACTGTTTGCCGTTTATGCCGGAAACGTATCGATACGTAAAACAACATCGTGCTGAGTACGATTTGATTATTACAAGCGAAGTATTCTCACTGAATTCGTTGATGGCATATCGAGCAGCACCAAACAAGACAATTATCTGGCACGAACTTGCAAAGCATAATGCCATTATGAAGAAAATTCCCTCAAAAATCTGGTATGGAGTTATAGCAAGGATCTTCATGCGAAACGCAAAGGTTGTTGCACGCTCAGTTGAGGCAAAGAACTTTGTGAAGAAATACTGCGTGAACACAGATGTAAATGTAATCGATCATGGTGTCAACCTCGATAAGTTTAAAGCATCTACTGAGAAAGATAATAGTTTCGTGGTGTGTTCGCAGCTGATTGAGCGAAAGAAAATCGATGGAATCCTTGAAAAGTTTGCCAAGTATCTGGATCAGTACAATTCTACATGCCGGTTATACATTATAGGCGAAGGGGAGTTGAAAGAAAAACTTCAGAGGATGGCACAGACTTTGGGAATTGCTCCGAATGTATTTTTTACAGGAAAGATGACTCACGATGAACTGCTCCCGATTCTGTCTAAGTCAAAGGCGTTGCTCGTTAATACGGTGAAAGACAACAATATGATTTCCATTGTAGAAGCGATTGCGGTTGGAACGCCTATTGTCACAACAGACGTTCCGCTAAATTCCACCTATATCAAAGATTATCAACTTGGCATTGCGAAGAAACAGTGGGATGAATCCGATTTGAATGATGTGGTTTCTAACAGTGAAATGTATATTGAAAACTGCATGAAATACAGATACAAACTTTCTACAAAACAAAGGGTAGAACAATTTTTAGAGATAGAAAGAGAAAGGCTTAACAATGGAAAAAAGTAAAAAACAATATTTTAATGAAATAAATATAATGCGTGGAATGGCTGTGCTTTGTGTCGTCATTGGGCATTCTTTTAATCCGACAGAAATGCCGACTATTTTGGGCTTTATAAAAAGTTTTGTTTATTGTTTTCATATGCCAGCTTTTTTCTTTATTAGTGGATTTCTTGAAGGCGAGAAAAGACGTAGCATTAGCGAAAAGAAACAAGCAATCGTAAAAAAAGCTAAGCGGCTGATGGTGCCGTATTTCTTTTTAACAGTTGTCACTGCATTGCTTAAGCTATTATTTGGAGCATTTGCAAGGAATCCACTTAATTATTCTACTCTTGCAGTAGATGTTTTAATTGGAAGAAACAATCCGAATGGTGGTCTTTGGTTTCTGTATGCTTTGTTTGTTATTTCTATTTTTGGAATCTTATTTGATAGCGTGAGTCGTACAGTTTTAACGGGTGTTATGTTTGTAGTATATGTGTTAAACACAGTTGTCTTCAAACAATCTGGCTATATCGTGGGATTTTTCTTCAGCTATGCATGGATTTATTTTGCAGGAAGTATTGTGAGAAAATACCTTTATGTAAAAATAAAGAATTCCGAACTTCTGATGTCAGTAAAAGGAATAGTGATGATAGCGGTTGTTTCCGCAGGGTATATGATGCTTGCGTTTGTTAGAATCTATAGGTTTCAGTATTGGATTTTGGCAACCGCAGTAACCGTTATTGGTGTATTTCTGTTTTTTGTTATTGCCGTGCAGATTGAACATTACCATTGTGGAGAAAAGTTATGGATGCTGCTAGGTGATTATGGAATGGATATATATATGATTGGGTATTATGTGCAGCAAGCGATATTTGTTGTATGTGGCAAAATCTTAGGATTTGATTATTTAGTATATGCTTGGATGATGCTGATTTTTGGATTGATTGCTCCAATTTTTCTGTCTAAATACGTCGTTAGAAAAAATCATATGCTTTCAACACTGATTCTTGGGAGGTGAAATGATGAATTATCTTATTTCTGCATATAGCGTGAATCCTTATAAGGGATCTGAGGATAGTATTGGCTGGAATTGGGTTTTACAGTATGAGAAAAACTATAAAAAAGGCGATAGAATAATCCTTCTTACCAAGAAATTCAATGAGAAGGACACGAGAAGAGGTCTGAAAGAATTCAATATACAACATGTTGAATTGGTTATTGTAGATGTTCCTGACGCACTTAACTGGTTCAGAGAAAAGCATTCCGCTTTTCATCATATGTATTATATTTTATGGCAGCATTGGGCATGGCTTTGGGTTAAACATTCAGGAATCCGTTTTGATGTAATCCATCATGTTACTATGAATGATTACAGAATCCCAAGTGAGTTATATAAAGCTAAAGGTGCAAAGGTGATTTGGGGACCAATGGGAGGCGCTCAGGTGACGCCTAAGCCATTGAAGGTCTATGAAAAAAATCAATTTGCTGCTGCATTTAGAGAATTTGTTAATAAAAGCTGTTCATGGAATCCATTTTATAGAAATGCCATCAAACAGTATAAGGCTATTTACTGTATTAATAAGGAAACACAAATTCAAATAGAAAAAATAGTTGGTAAAAGCGTAGAATTGCTGCCAGAATTGGCTCTGAGAGAAGAGTATAGAAATATAGATTATTATAAACGAAATAATCAAACTTGCAAAATAGTTTTTGTCGGAAGGTTAATCGGAAAAAAAGGAATTGCATTTTTAGTCGATGCTTTAAGTTATATGCCAAATGATCTGTCTTGGGAATTGGATATATATGGAGATGGAGCAGATCGAGAAAGTATTGAAAAGAAAATAGAAAATAGTGCTGTGGCAAATCATATAAACCTATTGGGAAATAGACCTTTGAATCAAATTTCGGAAGCTTATAAGACAGCGGATATTTTTGTTCTTCCTAGCTTGAGAGAAACAAGTGGTAATGTATTACTGGAAGCAATGGCATATTCAGTTCCCATTGTAGCGTTTGATACTAGCTTTAGCTCTATGTTAAAGGAACATGATTGTGGTATTTTTATAGATACAAACCAAAATATAGAAGAAATAAAGCAAGACTTTTGTTGTGCATTAACTAGACTGATTAAAGATGCTGGGTTGAGAGAACGCCTCGGGTTGAATGGAAAGGACTTTGCAAATGCAAACTTGACTTGGGAACAAAAATTCAAACATATATATGCGAGATGAAACCAAGTAATAAAGGAGGGTGCGTATGAAAATATATAAAAGCACAGTTTTTCCATTAATAGTGATATTGTCTTTAATATCTGCTGTATTTTTAGTAGACTATGTTCCGATTTTGCAATACGCAGATGAGCTTGTGACAATTCTACTGTTGCCATATATGGTCTTAGGAACAATTAAAAGATACGTATACATAGATAAGTGTATTCGAAATATAATTTTTCTTTTTGTATTAATAGGGCTGATCGGAATTGCTAGTACAGTCCTAAATAAAGTGCAGCCAGACAAGTTTGCAGTCTGTTTAGACATACTTACCTTGTCGAAAATTATTGTCTGCCCCATAGGAATGTATTTTTTATTGGATGAACACAATAGTGAAGAGATAATTAGAATATTAACACCTATGGCAAAGTTCTTCCTTTGGAGTGGACTGGCTTGTGCACTTGTTTCGCAATTTTTAAATATTGGAATGACAGAGTATGAGAGAAATGGCATCAAATCGTTTTACTTTATAGTTGGTTTTCAGCACTTGTTTTCAATTTTAGTTCTTTGCGCTTTGTTGATTATTTTGTCGAGAAAATATGATTTGAGGTACATTCTAATTGCAATAGTTCAAATGATACTCACCTTAAAAGGACCGTCAATTATTTGGTCAGTAACGATTCTGTTTATATTATACTATTTTAAAAGGGATCGAGAAAAGATTGATAAATGGGTGTATGTTGTGCTACTGCTGTTTTGCATTATTTTCGGACAATTTCAGATACAAAACTATTTTCTAAATGACACAGCACCTAGACTTGTTCTTCTAAATTATGGGTTAAAAACGGCGTTAGCGTATTTTCCATTGGGTAGTGGTTTTGCGACGTATGGAAGCCCTGTTGCAGCAAGTTACTACTCGCCGTTATATCTGCTCTATGGGTTTAATAATAAGTATGGAATGAGTAAAACCGATACCTCTTTTTTAAATGATAATTATTGGCCCACTATAATTGGACAGTTCGGTTTTTTGGGCTTGATTATAGCACTTATAATATTTGTGAACTTTTTTTATTTTGTAATGAAATCGAATTTAAGGAAAGAATTAAAAGCAGTAACAATTTCTTGTTTGTTATTTATTGCAATTCATTCTTTGGGATCATCTATTTTTACAACAAATGCGACGCTTATATTATTTATAGTTATGGTTGTAATAATCAAAATGTATGATACAGAGGTAGAGGAAGGAAGATAATGTCGAAATATTTATATTTAATAAAAAATATAGGTGTACTAACCTTAAGTAACTTGGGAAGTAAGATCCTGGCTTTCCTCTTAATTCCTCTGTATACGAGTGTTTTGTCTACAGAGCAATACGGTGTATTCGATTTAGTTCAAACAACTGTATCGCTTTGTATACCTATCTTGTCTATCAATATCAGCAGTGCAGCTTTGAGGTTTGCGTTGGATAAGGATAAAGATAAAAAGGATGTATTTAGCGTTGGTATTCTGTACATATTATTTGCTATTATCATATTTTCGAGCGCCTTTATCTGCAATAAATATGTAGGCGCTCTAAATATATTTGTCGACTATACTGGAATTATTATTTTAATGTTTTCAAGTAACATCCTTTACGATTACTTGTCTCAGTATTGCAGAGGTATAGAAAAAATAACTGATATTGCGATTGCTGGCATTATAAGTTCTGTAACGTTATTGGGATCAAATATTATATTTCTTCTTCTCATCAAAGCAGGTTTAGAAGGATATATGTTTGCATATTGCTTGTCTAATATAATTCCATCCTTCTATTTGATTTTAAAACTGAAATTATGGAGTTATTGGAGAAATACAAATAATAAAAGAAATCTTCAGAAGGAAATGACAGATTACAGTAAACCTCTAGTTGTTGATACGATTTCTTGGTGGATTAATAATGCTTCAGATAGATATATTGTAATGGCATTTTGTGGAGCATCGATAACTGGTATTTATTCTGCTTCATATAAAATACCTTCCTTACTAAATCTTTTCCAAAATATATTTAATCAAGCGTGGTTATTGTCAGCAGTAAAAGAGAATGATGAAACTAAGACTACAGATTTTTATGAAAATGTATATAAAATTTACAATACAGGTATGACTGTCGTTTGTTCAGGGTTACTTGTTTTTAATAAATTGATTGCGAAGATATTGTTTGCAAATGATTTTTATAATGCCTGGAAGTTTGCTCCATTTCTAATGATTTCTGTGGTGTTCGGTGGAATGTGTGGTCTACTGGGGGGGATGTTTGCAGCAGTGAAGCAATCTAGAATTAATGCGATGTCTTCATTTTCAGGGGCATGTATCAATATTATGCTGAATATTCCACTAACATTTTTCTTTAATGCATTGGGCGCTTCAGTTGCTACGCTAATGTCTTATTTTACAGTTTGGCTTATTAGACTTTATAAATCCTATAAACTGTTTGAATTTACTGTTGAAATAAAAAAAGACGCTCTCAACTATTTTGTACTATTACTGCAAGCGGCAGTGCAAATTGCTGGACTAAGCTTGTTGAGAGAGACTTTCATTGAAATTGTATTATTTGTATTAGTGTTATATTTTTCTAGGAATAATTTTATGTTACTGTTAAATAAATTGCTTAAAAGGTAAAATGAGTCCTGCAAACAAAAGTCAATAGCTGAAACGAAAAAAGTCTTGCAAAATTTGCGAGACTGAAAAAGGGTATAGCAAAGCAGACTGGAGAAAAGTCGCCAGCCGAGGATAAAATGCAGATTAACTTAGTCTTGAACTGTGTTCTGTGTCTTGAATTGTGTTCTGTCGTGTGTCGAATGACTCGAGGCACTCCTTCACACGAGCGTAATAGATGCGCAGGAACTTGTTTTGCGCCGCCGTCATATAGACAAAATACGGTTTGCCTTTGCCACGTTTCTTATCGAGAAATTGATATACCTGCTCATCTTCCGGCGCTTTTCTCAGATGTGGCGAACCGCGTTTCGTCGTAGCAGTGCTTTGCGCCTCTTGCTTGCCGGACTGGGCAACAGCCGGATCAATACCTGCAAATGCCACAATCGAACTGCGGCGAGGAAAGCGGCGCACATCACCAATCTCGGCCATAAGCTGAGCGGCAGTCGTTTCGCCAACACCGTACGTGGCACGCACAGTATTGTACTCTGGCAGCTGCTGCGCAAGACGTGTCATCTCTGCATGCAGAGCGGCTAACGTCATTTTACCTGCCAGCAACTGTTGAGCAGCAGTGGTAATGAGCAGTTTCGTGTTGTCATCTTACGGCAATGTGGTAAACAGCTCACAGCTTCGGGCGTAAATCTCAGCGGCTTTTTCGGCTCTAAAATGATATCCCTTGCGCTTGCACCATTTCTCATATCGAGTGGTAAATGTTTTCTCGCTGATGTGGCAAACACAGTTGCAATGCCAGAAAGTCATGACAAAATCAATCCATTTCTGGTGCCCATCTGCACGATCCGGACCGGAAAACAGCTCATTTACACCGGGAAATGTTTTATCTGTCAGCGAGATAAGATTGTTCTGCAGTGATACCACAGTTTTCATGTAGATGTTGTACTGGCGGCTGCACAGCTTCAGTTGTTGTCTAATTGTATTCATAGCAGTATGTTCTCGCAGATCGACCCAGTTGTCAAGACCATACTTGGCGATTTTCGAGGAATCTGCTTTGTCAGTTTTGACCTTGCGGATGAAACCGGCACCGCTCTGCTTGATGTACAGCGGATTTAAAACACAGACGTAAATACCATATGCACTCAGCGCCGCTGCAACCGGTTCGTGGTAGTGTCCGGTTGCCTCCATGACAACACGGGTATCTTCGCCTAGTGCGAGGATGACATGTGCCATCTGGTCTAAGCCGAGTGCGGTATGAAGAAATTCCTGTGGCAGTAATGCCACTTCACCCATTAGCCGCAGGGCTGCCACCATGCTCTTTCCTTTGGAAACATCAATTCCTACTGCGTTCATTTTGCTCTTCCTGTGTGATTGGATATGGCGTTCCGCCGTTTACTCATTGCCTGTTCAATCTCCTGGGTGACACGAGCGCACAACACGGTGGCTCTACCTGCGTAAATCGAATGCTGCGAATAAGAAAGGCGGCTGACGGACTCATTTACGGGCGTGATAGCCCAAGGTGAAAGGGGTCAGGCCATTACCCTCTTATTCTAACAGCTTCGGCTTTGAGATGGAAAAAGACGCGGCTGGCGGCCGCGCCTTAAACTTTAGTTATTATTGTAGGAGGTGTAGGTGTGGACAGTCAAAAAATAAAGAGAGCTCTACAGGAAGGAAATCTGAAATATAGGATAGTTACGGAAATTCTTAATTTACTCGGGTATTCTAACAGAAACATTGCAGGGCTTGAAATAAAAAATAAGGTCTATCAATATTTAGATAAGAACTATAGTCGTAAGATAGGTGAATTCTTATATAAAAAAGCGGAAGAATGTGACGCTAGTGGAGATAAATATATTTGGATCTGCTGGTTTCAAGGAATGGAAAATGCTCCGGAATTAGTTAAAAGATGTTATGCGTCGGTTAAACGGAATATGCCGGATAAAGAGATAATTGTCATCACAAAGGAAAACATGGATCAGTATGTTGACTTCCCGGAACATATTTTAAAAAAATGGAAGAGGGGATTAATTACTGATACGAAAATGTCGGATTTTCTTAGGATGGAGTTGCTGATTCGCTACGGCGGTCTTTGGATGGATAGCACCATTTTTCTATCTGGGCCAATTCCTGATTGGGTCTATGAAAAAGATATTTTCATGTATGCTATTGATGATTCTGAGGATATAACTAGAGTTTATAATAATTATTTTATATATTCCAAAAGAGATTATCCGATTCTTAAAACTTTGAGGGACATTAATTATTACTATTGGAAAAAAGAAAATAAAGTAAGAGACTATTTCCAATGGCACTTATTTACAACACTGGTAATTCCGTACTATAAAGATTTGTTTGAAGGCATAGTGTTTATGCCAGATGCAATTTCGCACATGCTTGGAAAAGTCTTCTTTAAAAAATATGAAAAGGGCTATTGGGAAACACTGAAAAAAATAACTCCAATCCATAAGTTATCAAATAAATACCTTATTCCAAAAGATTATTCACAAACATATTATGAGATGTTTAAGGAGGGAAAATTATAATGGAAGGGGGGAATAATCGTAATTCTAATATAGATATGATTAGAATTGTTGCAATGTTGCTGGTAGTTGCATTACATTGCATGGATTACGGTGGTTTTATAAAATTGAGCGAAGCCAATCTGTTTCTTTCTCTATTTGTGTCACTTAATCATACAATTTCGATTTGTGCTGTTAATTGTTTTGCCTTGATTTCGGGCTACCTATTAACAGATGGTAAAAAGCGTTGGAATAAATTAGCAGGCTTGTGGGTTGAAGTTTGCTTTTATTCCGCTTTCTTTGCAGTGCTGTTCAATATTGTATTCCCCCAAAAAGTTACATTACTATCTGTGTGCAAAAGCTTCTTTCCGATATCAACAAACCAATATTGGTATTTTACGGCTTATGTGGGGCTATTCTTTTTGATGCCTACTCTCAATGCAATTGTTACATCTTGTTCTGAACAGGTATTTAAAAAGGCTATATTTAATGTTGTTTTGTTGTTTTCGCTTTATGCTTTTTTTATAAAGGATGATATTTTTTTCTTGAATCGAGGCTTTTCAGTATGGTGGCTTGCGATAGTATATATACTTGGTGCTGGAATCAAGAAATATAGAATGGAAGAAAGATTTAGTAGACAGACGTTACAGCTCCTTTTGATTAGTGATGTATTGATTACATCTGTGCTAAAACTGCTGATGCAGAAATATGGGATAAATATATGGGGACGATTGTACTCTTATAATGCACCGAATATCATTTTTATGGCAGTTGTTTTTTTTATGTTGTTTCTGAAAATTGATTTTAAAAATTTTTTGCTCAAGGAAAAGGAACTTAGAATACTTTCATCTGCGACATTTGGTGTTTATTTAATCCATAATAATAACTACTTTAACGACTTGGTATTCAAAAATATATTCATTAATGTTCCGACTGACAATGTAATGATATTTATTTTATGCTTTTATTTTTCTATTGCTTCTGTTTACGCTACGTGTACAGTGATAGAATTACTAAGAATTAGATTTTTCTGTGCTATAAAAGGATGTTTCGTTTTGGTTTCCAAGACAAAGAGCAATTTGCTTGATAATTAAGGCGAATTTATCGTGATTGTTAGCATATAGTGCTCAAACCTAACTCTGGACAATTTGCCGGTATTAAAAATCGGTCGTATCGAGAAATAATCATCAAAAATTAATTGAAGTTAGAGTAAAAATGTGAAAACAAGAAAAGAGGAAGAAATTATGAACACAACATTACTTATCATGGCAGCCGGAATCGGTAGCCGCTTCGGAACGGGAATTAAACAATTGGAGCCGGTGGATGATGCTGGACATATCATTATGGATTACTCGATTCATGATGCAATCGAAGCAGGCTTCAATCATGTGGTATTTATCATCCGTAAGGATATCGAGAAGGAGTTCAAAGAGGTCATCGGTGATCGCATTGCCTCTATTTGCGCGTCTCATGATGTAACTGTGGACTACGCTTTCCAGAATATCAACGATATCCCGGGAACTCTGCCGGAAGGTCGTACAAAACCTTGGGGAACCGGTCAGGCTGTGCTTGCAGCAAAGGAAGTGATTGATACTCCATTCATAGTAATCAATGCTGATGATTACTATGGCAAGGAAGGCTTTAAGGCCGTCCATGAGTATTTGGTGAATGGCGGAAAGTCTTGCATGGCTGGCTTTGTGCTGAAGAACACGCTGTCTGATAATGGTGGTGTGACTCGTGGTATCTGCAAGATGGATGATCAGAACAATTTGACCGAGGTTGTGGAAACCAAGAACATTGTAAAGACCGCAACTGGAGCAGAAGCAGACGACGTGGTTGTGGATGTAAATTCTCTGGTTTCCATGAACATGTGGGGATTGACTCCGGAGTTCCTGGATGTACTGGAGGAAGGCTTCAAAGAGTTCTTTGAGAAAGAAGTCCCCGGCAATCCGCAGAAAGCTGAGTATCTGATCCCAATCTTCATCGGTGAGCTGCTGGAGCAGGGCAAGATGTCTGTGAAGGTTCTGAAAACCAACGATACCTGGTACGGCATGACCTACCATGAAGATGTCGCAGCAGTAAAGGACAGCTTCAAGAAGATGCTGGAGAACGGCGTGTATAAGGCTGACTTGTTCAGTGATCTGTAAACAACGATGAAAGAAACGATTGATTTACTCGGAAAGATTCTCACAGACATCCTGACTGCGCTATATGAGCCGTTTGGCTTTTCGCTTCTTCTTTCCTTTTTGGCCATGTTTTTCTATCTTTATGCTTATGAGCCAATATATGCAGGCAAAGGCTGGAAGAATGCCATAGTGACCTGGTATCAGAAGTTCAAGGAGAGTGTGTTCTTTCGGAAACCGTTCTTCCTGGCCTTTGTGACTTCACTTATTCTGTTCCGAACCCTGTTAAACCGTCAGCTGTGGATGAATCCTTTATCCGATGTCATGGGTGGCTGGGGCATCTGGGAGACAGTGAATGGTGAACAGCAATTGACCACCGAGTGCATCGAGAACGTAATTATGATGATGCCTTTTTCAGCAGTAGTGATGTGGACGTTCGGAAAGAAGATAGGAAACAGTTGGAAGAAGATACTGTGGTATAGCGGGAAGATAGCATTTATCTTTTCGATAAGCA